>Ga0213822_1000562_pt1 | contig 27766 bp, 18 predicted proteins | sample MC6MC0908MG_FD_179872 | JGI IMG/M metagenome (GOLD analysis project Ga0213822, IMG submission 179872) | Enriched soil aggregate microbial communities from Iowa State University, Ames, United States - MC6-MC0908-MG | ecosystem: Environmental > Terrestrial > Soil > Unclassified | place: USA: Iowa...
TGTTCCTTCTACAAAATCAGAACCGTTTATAGAATAGAAAGTTTTTGCAACGCCGCTCACATTGTCTGATGAAGATAAATTGAAAAAATCTTCCTTAAACCAAGAATTTGTTGCATTCGAGGTTGTATTTGGCGCAGTCTTGTCGATTATTACTTCTACTGTCTTCGTTATTTCAATGTTTCCTGCATTATCAACGCTGTAAAAGGAAACTTTGTGCTTCCCTTCATCCTGGATTGTAAAGGTAGTACCCTCTTTAAATGTTGATTCATTAATAGAATAGAAGGTATTAGCCACCCCGCTTTGGTTATCTGTAGCAGTCAGTTGGACTGTTACGTCTTCTTTGTAGTAAGAGTCTTCAATGTTTGAAATCGTAACAGGCGGAATGGTATCCTTTACAGGAGGTACCTCTATATTTGAACCAATATTCAAGGTGACTTGATTAGAAGCTTGAGATTCTCCAAAACGAGTATTATAGGAAGTGACCTCAAATATATGCTTCCCTTCAGTCTGGTTGGGTAGCTTTAGTTGAAGACTTGTAGTTGTTCCAACCTTTTTTTTCGTTCCATTGACAATTTCGTATATATTATAGCCAGATACATTGTCTGTTTTTGTCCAATCTAAGATGATCGTTGTCTCATTTTCAACGGTTCCTGTTAAGGCAGGGGCTTGCAATTCAGGGTACTTTAGATCGTATTCAATCCGGGAAGCAGTTTTAGATTCTCCAAAGCGATCACTATAGGCGATCACTTCAAATGTATAGTTTCCTTCCGGCATAGAAAATAAAGTGTGTGCGTTCACAAGCTTTGTTGCAACTAGTTTACGCTCACCGTTAATAATTTGATAAATCTTATATCCGTCTGCGTAATCTGACACATCCCATCTTAAAACGAAATCATTTCCGTTTTGAACTGTAAGTTTTAAATTTTTCGGAGCTTCTATAATGGGATGAGTTAAATCAAATTCAAGATTTGCAGCTGCTGTTGACTCTCCAAAACGGTCACTATAAGAAGCTATTTCATATTTATAGTGTCCCTCAGGCATATTAACGAAAGTTTTATTCAAAGTAGTTGTTGTTAATACAAGCTTCTTCTCACCTTCTATATACTGATACAGTTTATAAGAATCTGCAAATTCTGCTTTTGTCCATCTAAGATTGATATCATTTGCATTCGTTAGCGTATATGTTAGGCTGCCAGGAGCTTGCATTTGCGGATATTTCATTTCAAAGTCCAAATGAAAAGCTTCTTTAGATTCCCCAAAGCGATCACTGTAAGTGGTGACTTCGTAAACATGGCTGCCTTCAGTGACGTTGGAAATAATATGGCTGATTAATTTGGTCGTTGTAAGTAGTTTTCTTGTACCATCGATCACTTCATATACTTTATAATTAGTAGCATAGGTTACTCTTTGCCAGTTGAAAATCAATTCATTTCCATTCTGGACGTAATACGTTACGGCCGGAGATTTCATTTCTGGAAAAACAACCTCTACTTCAATCGTTGATCCGACAACGGATTCACCAAACCTGCTATTAAAGGATGTTATTTCATAAACATACTTTCCTTCTGGATGATTTTGAAAGGTGTAATTAGCGGCAGTTGTGGAAGCTGCCAGCTTCTTCGTCCCATCGATAACTTGATAAATTTTATAATCCGTCGCATATGCTGCCTTAGTCCAGCTCAAAGTCAAATCATTTCCGTTTACGATTGTTGATGCAATATTTGTTGGGCTTTGCATTTCAGGATAAACAACTTGTACTGTTACACTATTTGAAAGCGCTGACTCATCAACATTTCTAACAGCAGATACAGCAAATGTACTGCTACCCTCCGGAACATTGGCGACAGTTGTCTCGATGAATTCATACGTAACTTGTTTAATCAGCTCTTTTTGTGAACCATCTAGTTTATAAATCCTGTAGGCACTAGCTCCAGTAACTTTATCCCAACTCAATATAATATTGCCAGGATAACTTTGACTCGCTTTCAAATTAGTTGGGCTGAGCAAATCAAATGCAAACACATTAATTAACGGAAAGACCAATTGAAAACATAATAGTACAGTAGCAAAAATGGAAAACTTTTTTACCATAACGTATACTCCTTTTTCAAGGAAAAAGGCAACGAAAGTTCCAATAACATTTATATTGTGGTATCCGGCTGCCATCCAGCTTTTCTTGTTGGTACAGGCCCTTGGTTTTACGTCCCACAGTTTCCTGTGGTTTGCCTTTTTCACAAATGATAGTTTTAATATAGATTCATTTCACATTGGAACTCTTTTTATAAAAAATTTTACTATTCTTCTAAAAAGAGAGAGATCTTAATATTAAGATCTCTCAATTTCAACATATTAACGAAGAAGTTGTAATACACCTTGAGGCTGTTGATTTGCTTGAGCAAGCATCGCTTGAGCTGCTTGAGCAAGGATTGAGTTTTTCGTTTGTTCCATCATTTCTTTTGCCATGTCTACATCACGAATTCGAGACTCAGCAGCAGTTAAGTTTTCTTGTGATGTTCCTAAGTTATTAATTGTGTGCTCTAAGCGGTTTTGGAAAGCACCTAATTTAGAACGCTGTCCAGAAACATCTTCAATTGCTTGATTGATTGCAGAGATAGAAGCCTCTGCAGAAGCTGCTGAATCTACTTTAATGTTGTCTACATGAAGAGCTGAAGCCCTCATGTCGTTAATTTCAACATTCATTGTTTGTGAAGAGTTTGCTCCAATTTGGAACGATAATGCGTTATTTTGATATTCTTCTACAGAGGCACGAGAAGTGAAGGTCGCTTCTTTACCAATATCTTTAACAGTAATAGGTCCTAGGGTTAAATCATAGCTTCCATTTGCTGTTGTAATTGTTTGAGCTCCACCTGCAGCAGCAACACCAGTAATGGTTACTGGCTCACCGCTTTGAGAAGTCACCTCAAGGGTATACTCTTGAGCTGCAGCATCGTAATCTGTAATTTTTACATTAATTGATTCATTTCCTTCAGAACCAGCATTACCTGCAACAGAAGGATCAGTGGCAACTACTGTAGTGAATAATTTGGAATCACCTTGGTTATCGAATTTTACGTTTCCAAGAATTTCAGTTACACCTTTTTTTGAGCCATCGATAAGTTTCTTTGTATTGAACTCAGTAGTGTTACCAATACGGTCGATTTCGCCGATAAGCTGGTCCATTTCTTTTTGTAATTCTTGACGATCTGCATCAGTGTTAGAATCGTTTGAAGATTGAACTGCTAATTCACGCATACGTTGTAAAATTGTATGTGTTTCATTTAAAGCACCTTCAGCTGTTTGAATAAGTGAGATGCCGTCTTGAGCATTTTTTGAACCCATTTCAAGACCACGGATCTGTCCACGCATTTTTTCAGAGATTGCTAATCCAGCTGCATCATCTCCGGCACGATTAATACGAAGACCTGAAGATAATTTTTCCATTGATTTACCTTGACCAGCTGTTGCACCTGCTAACTGGCGGTGTGTGTTAAGTGCTGCAATGTTGTGGTTAATACGCATAATTAAATTTCCTCCCTAGAATAAATATCTTTTGTAATTTTAAATATCTATAATAAACCCTAAGGGTCTACTAACAAAAAAGTTTTAATAAAATTTTAGACATTTTGAACATTTTGATAGTTTAATTGGTATTTATCTTTGTACAATTCTACTTTTTAGAATTCTCATACCGTTTATCAAAATATTTTTTGCCTGTTTTACCGAAGGATTTCCTTGGTATTTATTCTTATCGGTTAATTAAATAAATCGTTTAGTTATTTTCTAATTTTTTTAAAAAGAATTCGTTCAAATTTATTCTTATCGGACATCATACATATTGTGTTCTGTTTTCAACGAATTGTTTCGCAGTCCTTTTATTCGAGGAATTCTTGGTTATTGTTTGTTATCGGTGGATCAAACAATTTGTTTAGTAGTTTTTTCAAAGTTTTTTGTATTGGAATAAAGAACATATAAGGAAATAAAACTACTCAATTTTCCCGCCGTTCAATAGAAAAAAGTCACCCAGAATGGATGACTTTTTGAATAATGTTGAATTTACTATTGCCCAAGTTGGTTATACCAGAATGTACTCTGACTATTTAGTTGTTGCAGGGCTTTTTCCATAGCGTTAAATTTTGTCCACAAGGCTTGCTCTTGAGCATATACTCGGTTCTGAACTTTGACCATTCTCTCGTCGATAGAGGCAGCCTCTTTAGCCAAAACACTGTTAACAGAAATCGTACCTGGCGACCCAGCTTTTACTTTTAGTTGTGATAAAATGTCGTCAATCCGATCATAAACCCTAATCGCAAATCCACTATTTTTGTGTTTGTCAACACTTGTTAAAGTGGTATCATTGGGATTATCTGTATCGAACTTGGTGGAAAACATTTTTTGGATATCAGTCAAATTTGTTGTTAACAACGATTTTAGCTTAGACTCGTCTAAAACTAATTTACCATTGTCCTTGTAATCCTTGCTGGTTGTAATACCGATTTCTGCCAGCGAGTCAAAAGATGGGTTAATATCTTTTCCTTGAATAATTTCACTCATGCTTGTTCTTAGCTGGGTTAGAAATTGCCGGATTGTAGGATCATTGGCTAATAGACCACCTCTTGCTTTATCCTCCCATAATTTAATATCCGCTTCTTTCATATCTTTCTTCTGTGCCTCGGTTAGCGGTGGGTAGTTTCGGTTTTTCCGCTCGGAAAGTTTGTCGTTTAATTCTTTTACTAACTCATTGTATTTATCAACAAATGTCTTTAACTTGTCAAAAATCCCATCAGTGTCAGCAACGACATTGACATTAGCTGGACTTTCCGCAGAAATAGCTGATTTTAATTTAATTTGAACACCATCATATGTAAAGGTGTTATCAGATACATTGATTTTTGTACCATTGATGACAACATATCCTGACTCTGCAGGCGCCCCGTTAGAAAAAGTACCAGCAGAAAACTGATCAGCTGGATCAATAGCGTTTGTAGCTCCGTTGGTAATCTTTAATAGTGACTGCGCATCAGGGCTAGTATCGGATATCGTAATTGGTTTACCTGCCCCTACTTCAGTGGATGAAAATACTAATGAACCCCCAACATTTGCAACTTTAACATTTGTGTCCGCACTTTTCGAATTGATTTGTGCAATCGCCTGGTTAAAGGTACTATCTTGAGGTATGGTGATTTCAATTCCATTAAGTTTAATCTTTAAGTCAGCGGTTCCATTAGGGTCAATTTTGTCAGTCCCTTTTCCTATTTTTGTGTCAAAACTGACCGAACTACTTGTCGCAGTGGTAGCAAGTTTTGCTTCAGAAATAGTGAAGTTCTTTAATACTGATACACCCGCGGATGATACCTCAATATTGGAACTGCTAGTAGTTGCTTTTTGTGCGTTAAATGTTCCTTGTAATCTTAAATCTTGCATCGCGTCTCTGAAACTTGCGATTTTCGTATTAATCTCTCGATAGGCGTCCGTTTTCCATGTGTTAAGGATTTTCGCTTGTTGCAGTTTATCCAAAGGAATTCTGTTCACCTTCATCATGTCACTTATCAATTTTTCCGTATCCATACCAGAAGCAAGTCCAGAAATATGAGTTGTTAAGTTTACCATCGTGTGTTCCTCCTTTATTTAAGCTAATTACCTGTTAATTTTTGGATAGAAGATTCAATTTTTTACATTGTCTATCTTTTTTGGGACATTCCATCCATAAATATCCGTATACTATACTCTATCGGTAGAATCTTAAAATAGTTTAAGGGGTCTTTGTTTATTTTAAGGCTGTGTTAAACTTGCCTGTTGATTTACGCTTAAGGCGCTTTGCTTTCCACTTTTTAAACTGTAGGTATATAAAAAGCCGCAATCAACTATCATAGGATGCGGCCATTTCTAAAAACTCATTTGTCAAATCAAAAATCACTTCAATATACTATTCGCAATCCCCGACATCTGATCCGCATAGGAAACCGCTCTAGCGTTTAACTGAAAACCTCGCTGTGTCGTCATTAGATCGGTCATTTCTTTCGACAAATCCACATTTGAGCCCTCTAAATACCCGGTTAAGATTTGTACCTCCCCTGGAGCCATCATTCTCACATAGTTGGCCGCATTTCTTCCATTTGATAATGCATTGGGATCAATTGAGTATTCATTTTCACCGACATTTTGTAACACATGAGGATTCTGAATGTCCACAATGCCCACTTTCTGAGCTGAATTGAATGTTGCACCTTGACCATTTTTATTTCTCAGCTGAATTTGTCCCATCGTATCGATATTTACTTCATACTGGCCATCAAGCTCTATCGGTTGGCCGTTCTGGTCTAGCAGGAACCCCCCGCTGGCGTTTACTAAATGATAGCTGCCTGGTTTATTGGGAGCAGGGCTAATATGGAAATTCCCATCGCGGGTATATCTCACCTCATTAGGTCCACCCGCAACGGCAGACGAATAACCAATCTGGAAATATCCCTTTCCGGAGATCATAAGATCGAATGGACTGCCTGTTTGAATCGCCTGTCCTTGCTCCATATCGAGTTGTGTAAGCCCCGTCCGAGTTCCATATCCAATTCGTAGTCCATTCGGTGTAAGCCTGCCGATTTCCTGGTTAGTCCGAGGTTGATTATTAATTTGCGATGCTAAAATCTCAGAAAAGCTTTGGTCTCTGCGTTTAAAGCCAGTTGTGTTCACATTGGCAACGTTATTTGCTGTCGTATCAATTTTTTGCTGGTATGCTTGCAATGCACCAGATGAGATAAATAGTGAAGTATTCAAATTGCTTATCTCCTATTCTTAACGGTTTTAGCACTAAATAACAGGTAGGAAAAGTTCCTCAAATGGAAATTTCAAATTAACCATTTAACTTTCCAACCGAGAAAAGCTGTTGTAACGAGTTATCATAAACGCTAATTACCTTTTGGTTTGCTTCATAACCCTTTATGGTCATCATCATATCTGTCATCGTTTGACCTGTATCGACATTCGACTGTTCCATAAATCCTTGATGAAGTGATATTCCAGGATTGGTTCCCCCAGCATCTTGGATAAATGGTATAGGATTTGTAGACTGAAATACATTTCCTCCTAAGCGGCGAAGTTCTGCAGGATTTTGTACCACTGCCAAACCGATCTGACCGATCGACCTTGTTTGGGCCGGGTCATTAGGATAAGCAAATAACTGGCCCTCTGTACTAATGAACAAATCCTCTTTGCGAATACTATCTGTGACTTGAACGGGCTTACGATCCGCCCCCAACACTAGATAACCATCAGATGTCACAAGGTGACCATTAGCATCTAAATCCCATTTTCCATTTCTTGTGTAGCCAATGTTTCCATTAGAGAGCTGCACAGCAAAGAAAGCAGCAGGTTTCACTGGTCGGCCATTTATTATTTGTGCAGGAATATCTTGATCGACAATCGCTAGGTCCAACGGATTATCCGTTTGTACCAGTGCCCCTTGACTGAAACTAGGTATGCGCTCTTGCGAATACACACCGTTATAAAGTTCACCAATCGGTACAGGCTGTCCAGGTAATTGAAATGTGCCAGCGCCTGTGACTTTACCATTCTCATTAAAATCTTGAATCCGCTGCATTAATAGTCTAGGGAAAGCCCGTTGGACTGTATCGTCCTTCTTGTATCCTGGTGTTTGCGCATTGGCCAGATTATTGGACAATGTTTCTTGCCTTCGCTCCAACGAAAACATCCCTGAAGCCGCCGTATTTAATCCTCTAATCATGATTAAACTCCCTTCTTAGCTTCGCTCCTGTGCAGCCAACTGTAAAATGAAGGCTACTTCACCAGAGCCTTTATTGAGTTTCATAGCAATTTGATCCGCGGAAAATCCTTGAACATGTAAATCAAAGATTTCCTGATAACGATGCTGTAAAAACAAATTTTCCCCGCTCATCGTTTTTCTGGTTGCCTTTATTGAGGCTTCCAATGTTTCTCTTTCATTCCTCAACTGATCGGACAGCTGATTTAATAATTGCTGGTAATGATTAACCGCCATTTTTAGTTCGGTCATTTCTTGGACCATTTGTTTTTGGTAACCGTTAATTTTTTGATACATATCTTCTTTAGAGTCAGATCTCTGCCGGAGTGAGCCTAGAGTTATCAAAAATATCACGCAGATCAAATTGAGACCTAAAAGAATTTCAATCAAATATGTTTGCACCAGTTCGCTCCTTCTCTAGTTCACTAGGTAATCATTTCCTGAACTGCTATGTCGACCTGCACTCAAAGTGAAAAGGATAATCCACTTTGTCTCTATTCATCTTCTCTGAATCACCAGCCTATTAATAGAGACAACATTATCCACTATGTATAGAGGTTAATTAGTAAGCCTTTAATTTCCCCTATTCGTTCCAAAATGGATAAACCGGCATTTTGTTGGTTTAGTACTTGATCAGTTAATTCCATTAGTTTACGGTCGAGTACTTGGATTGTTTTCAGTGTTTTATTTCCACCATACGGATCCCAGCTTTCAGTTTGGTATAAGCCCATCCCATTTTTTGTTACTTCACCCATAAATTGTTTGACTAAATTCTTGTATTTATTAAGTTCATTAAACGTCGGCTTTTCGCTTAACTTCACACCTTGTTGATCAATATCCAGCAACAGTTGATGGAGGTGATCCTGAGTGAGTACTTTTGAATAGGTGTTCATAATTTTTTGAAATGACGCTGAATTTGCAGAAGTCCTCTCAGTTGTTGTAAGTCTTTGTTCGCCTAAATTCATTCGAATTGGTTCTTGTATTTTCAAATGGATTCACCTCCAAAATATCAACTTAAAAATCTATCAAAAAAAATCAAAATAATGTAGTCATTATACCTTATCTTTCCACAAAATTCATTAAAAGTCACAAAATTTCTTTCTTATAGTAAAAAGTATCTTTTGTGTGAACCGATAAAAATTTGTTCTCAAAACTCGAGATTGACTCAGCATGACCTAAAAACATATATCCATCTTTATTTAAAATCGAATGAAAACTACCGATAACATCTTTTATGATCTCTTCATTAAAATAGAACAAGACATTTCGGCAGAAAATAAAATCAATTTGATTGAATTTTACGTATGATGGATAATCAGTCAAATTAAAGGGTTCAAATGAAACCATTTGTTTTATTTCATTCTTCACTTCGTAGCCTAGCATAGTTTCGCTAAAATACTTTTTAAGAAATTCTTTATGTTCCGGAAGCCTTCTAAATGATAAGGAGTTTTTAGAATAAAACCCTGATTTGGCATGTTCCAAAACCTTTTTGTTTAAATCCGATGCAACGATTCTAACGCGATTGCCAGTTGAAGGTTCTACCTCCTTCGCCATAATAGCAAGGGAATATGCCTCCTCTCCTGTTGAACAGGGAATACACCATACATTGATTAATTTACCTGTTTGTTTTTTTAACAAGGTCTGAAATTCTTTTAGTTGGTTGAATTCCCTGAAAAAATAGGTTTCATTTATAGTGATATGTTCAACTAATTTATCCCATTCTTTCGGGTCTCTTTGTAAATGGGGAATATATTCTTCTAAATTTACCCCCAATTCATCAAGCCTTCTTGACACTTTTAAATCTAAATTTGCAAGATTCATTGTAAAATCTATTCCGCAAAACCCCTTAATCTTCAAAGCCAATTCCATTCGTTTATCTATCACATAATCTCTTCCTTTAATGAGGAAATCTTATAAACCCTTTCACATTTATTGTGAAAGGGTTTCGTCCTATACGTCTCTTATTTTAACCTTACGATTTGCGTATTTACTTCAGTAATTGCTTGTACTACCTCGTTTACTTCATTCGTTTCTGTTTCAATACTTGTATTTAATTCTTCTGCTTGTTTCTGAACGTTTCCAACCTCGATCGCAATTTCTTGACCATATTTAGCTTGGTCATTCGTAGCGATCATCATTTGTTGGACCATCTCCTTTATATCACTTATATTACGGACGATTTCTTCTGCAGTTAGTGCCTGTTCCTTTGTAGCGTTTGTTACTGAACTGGATTGATTTGCAACATTTTCAATCGCATCCACAATGGTTTGAGTGCTTTGAGCTTGTTCAGCGGTTGCCAAGCTGATTTGTTCAACCTGATCTTTTGTATTTAGAATGTCTTTCACGATTTCTTCAGCCGTTCTGGCTTGTTCTTTTGTTGATTGAGTCATTTCTGTTGCCTGTTTTGTCACATTCTCGACTGTGCTTGTGATAAATTCACTATTCTTCGTTTGTTCTTCTGTAGCTTTGGCGATTTGGTCCATTTCCTTCGTTACTTCAGCTATACCTTCAGATATTTTCATAATCGCTCGGTTCGTTTTTTCTGCCAATTGATTTCCGATATTTACCTTCTGTTCTCCATCTTTAATAGAAGCAACAGCATCAGCAGTTTCGTTTTGAATATCTTTAATTAGGACTGCAATTTCTTTTGTTGCTTTTGCCGACCGTTCGGCTAATTTACGTACTTCATCTGCAACAACCGCAAAGCCTCTTCCATGTTCTCCAGCACGAGCAGCTTCAATCGCGGCATTGAGTGCTAATAGATTGGTTTGATCAGCGATATCATCAATGACCTCGATAATACTACCGATTTCCTCTGAGCTTTTTCCCAATTTCTCGATCACATTACTTGCTTGTGTAATCACCTGTGATATTTCTTGCATTCCATTCAATGTCTCATTCAAGGAGAGCGTTCCTTCTAGGGCATCATTTTTAACAGTGTTGCTAAGGTCGTTAACCGTTTGCGCACTTAATGCAACTTTCTTTATTGAACCGATCATTTGCTCAACAGTTACAAAAGATTGTTCAGCCATAGCAGTCAGATTTACGGCATTTTCACTGACGCCTTTAATCGATTTGCTCATTGATTCAATTGCCTTTGTAATTTGTTCCACACCAGTTCCTGCGTTTCCAACGTTAAGTGCTACATGTTCAAGAGAAACCATCATTTCCTGAATAGCGGCAGAAGTTTCATCAGCAGAAGTATCCAAATGATCTGCACTAGATGCCACCAAATTTATCGAAGCACTCATTTGTTCTACCGCTGCGGAAATTTCATCGACACCTGAAGCCGTTACATTGGTATTCCCGGCTACCTGTTGAATCGAGGCAACAAGTTCACTTACGGAATCATTTGCTTTGTTCATCGATGTACCTAATTCTTGTGCACTAAAGGAAGTTATATCAATCGATTTTTTAATTTCCGTAACAGAATGCATGGTTGTTTCCACATTTTTTACCACTCTAAAAACAGAACGACGAATGAGTCTTGTAATAAAGAATGCAATTAGAATGCTGAAAATTATGGCTACTAAAGAAACGATAATAATTTGAATAATGGAACGAGTTGAATCTTGGTCGACTTCATTAATAATTTTTTTAGTGTCCGTATGAACATTTTTTGCAACTTTTTCAAGTGACTCAATCGTCATATCCCCTTGATAGGCTAATACACCCAAACTTCCATGTGTTGTATAATAATCACTAGTATTTGATTTTTCGAGGAACGTTGGAATCGCATTGGCGAAATTTTCAAATTCTTTACTGAACTCTTTAAAGAATTTATTATTTTTATCGGAAGCATACTCTTTATTCATTTGCTTAATATTTTTTCTCACTTTTGCTATATCATCATTAACAACCTTTTCTAATTTTGCTTTTTCATCTCCACTTTGTTCATACGCATGCTTGGTTGCATTTAGACGAATTCGAATAACCTCTTCCTTTAAGTCTCCGATTAATTGAATCTCTGGCACTTGAGTATTTCCTATGTATCGTACATCACCATTTAAAAGGTTTAATTTATTAAAAGATACAATCGAGATAGTGGATAATAATAATAAGATGAAAATAAAACTGCCCCAAAGTTTCAAATTCATGTTCAAATTAATGAACCGCTTACTTATATCTTTAAAAGAAATTTTAGTTAACCTTTTTAGAAATCCATCGCTTAACCATTCCTTCAATTCTTTAATTGACTTTTTTCTCCACATTTTGATCAACTCCCTTTTTGGATTATAAAAAATCTGTAATATTCATAAGTCAATAAAATGCTCCAAAGCCTCCTACCATTTTAAGGATCAAAAACATATAACAACAGCCACTTATTAATCCTTCATTTTTTCACATCGAAATAATTGACATTTTGATTGATAATCAAAAAGTACAACAAACATAAACATGCCTATTTATACTTATATTACCATGAAATCAAAATTTTTCATTGCTTTTTTTGATAAACTCACTTTCTATAGAATAGTGTGCGTTGTTAAAAAACTATTTCTATCAAAAAGGGAAAATTGAAACGCCTCCGCAAAGCTGCGAAAGCGTTTCAATAGTAACAGCTCATTATTTTAGTTTTTCAATTTGTGAATTAACGCCAGTAATTGCGTTAACTACCTCGTTTACTTCTTTCGTTTGCGTTTCAATACTATCGTTCAACGATTCTGTTTGTTTCTGTACATGACCAACTTCTAAAGCAATTTCTTCACCATATTTTGCTTGGTCACTTGTAGCTATTGTCATTTGATGGACCATTTCTTTAATATTTGTTATATTACGGACGATTTCTTCTGAAGTGAGCGCCTGTTCCCTAGTAGCGTTTGTCACATTGCCTGATTGGTTTGTCACATTTTCAATTGCTTCAACGATGGCACGGCCACCCTTCGCTTGTTCTGATGTAGCGATACTAATTTGATGAACTTGTTTTTTTGTATTGTTTATCCCTGTGACGATTTCTTCTGCCGTGATGGATTGTTCTTTAGTAGAATAAGTCATTTCAGTGGCTTGTTTCGTAAAATTCTCCACAGCTTTCGTAATAAATTCGCTATTCTTCGTTTGTTCATCTGTCGCTTTAGCAATTTGATTCATTTCTTCTGTAACATGAACAATACCTTCAGATATTTTTTTGATTGCTTGATTCGTTTTTTCCGCTAATTGATTTCCTATGTTAACTTTATTAGCTCCTTCACTGATGGAGGTAACAGCAACAGCAGTTTCATTTTGAATCCCTTTGATGAGGCCGGCAATTTCTTTAGTTGCCATTGCTGACCGTTCAGCTAGTTTACGTACTTCTTCGGCAACAACAGCAAACCCTTTTCCATGTTCTCCAGCACGAGCAGCTTCAATCGCAGCGTTGAGTGCTAAAAGATTCGTTTGTTCGGCAATATCATCAATAACTTCTATTATGCTGCCAATTTCCTCGGAGCTTTTCCCTAGATTTTCCATTACATCACTTGCTTGGTTAATCACCTTAGAAATTTCTTTCATCCCATTCAATGTTTCATTTAGAGACTCAGTTCCTTCTAGTGCATCATTCTTAACAATATTACTTAGTTGGTTAACGGTTTGGGCACTTTCGGCAACTTTCTTAATTGAGCCAACCATTTCGTCCACTGTTTCGGATGTTTGTTCCGCCGTTTGGTTCAAACCAACTGCATTCTTGCTAACCCCTTCAATAGACTTGCTCATTAATTCAATGGCTAATGCTATTTGTTCTACACTTGCACCAACATTACCAGCGTTTCCTGCCACTTGTTCGACAGAAACCATCATTTCTTGTATAGCAGAAGATGTTTCTTCAGCTGCAGCAGCTAAATGATCTGCACTGCCTGCAACCACGTTAATAGAAGCACTCATTTCTTCAACTGCTGCCGAGATTTCCTCCACACCAGAGGCTGTTACATTCGTGTTTCCTGCTACTTGTTGTATAGAAGCAACAAGTTCACTGACAGAATCGTTCGTTTTGTTCATCGAAGCATCTAATTCTTGGGCACTGACAGCTGTTTGATCAATCGATTTTTTTATTTCAGAAATCGAATCTGTTGTACTATCAACATTATTAACAACACCAATAACCGAACGGCGGATTACCCTAGTCATTAAGAAGGAAATAATGATACTAAATAATACACCAATAACAGAAACGATAAGGATTTGATAAATGGAACTAGTTACATTTTTTCCAGAATCTTTGATGATCGTATTATTATATTTATCGATACCTGCTTCTACTTTATAAAGAGATTCATTGGCTTTTTCCCCCAGACTTGTCATATTGGCCATCTGAGGTTTTATAATTTCATAATTGTTGGTTCTTGAATCTTTAAAGTAAGTTGGTGTAGTGGCTAGCCAGTTTTCAAAGTTGGTGCTGAACTCTGCTAAATCTTTTTTGTTTTGACTATCAATTAGTACTTTATCTAGTTTTTTAATATTATTTCTTATTTTTGCAACTTCAGAATCCATTGCTTGTTCAATTTTTACTTTATCTTCTTCGTTTGGCAAATACACATGCTTGACTACATAGAGGCGAGTACGAGTTTGCTCATCTTTTAAGTCACCTAATATTTTAAACTTAGATACTTGTTTTTCCCCTAATAGATTTACTTGGTCACCTAAAAAGTAAATATTATTATATGAAACAAAAGCCAAGGATGCTAAAAAAATGATGATGATGAAATAACTTCCCCATAGTTTTACATTCATTGATAATTTTCTTGATGGTTTACTTAGTGCTTTACTTGCTGTTTTACTTGTTGCTTTCCTGAACATTATTAACCTTCCCCTTCTCTTTTAAAAACTATTTAAATTCTATAATGTATTTTTAATTTCTTTTAATTCATCTAAATTCGTTGTATCTTCTAGTAATTTTTCAATGTCTAAAAGGATGATCAAACGGTTGCCTAGTTTAGATATTCCCAATAAATAAGAAACTTCTTTTTCTTCAATTAGATTTGAGTGTTGAATCGTATCCTTGGCAATATCCAACACATCAGTAGCAGCATCGACCACTAGTCCGATTGCATGATCAGATGTCTGAACAACTATGATTCGCATGTCATCGGTTGGCTTTAGTGATTCTCCTGTTAGTGCCGTTCGAACGTCCACAATGGGTGTCACTACTTCTCGTATGGTAGTAACACCCAAAACATGAGGCGGCCGATTCGGATAAGGAGTTATAGCCTGCATTCGTTCAATGGAGACCACTTGTGTAATATGTACCCCATACTCTTCCTCGCCTACTTTAAAAATGAGTGCTTTAAATCCCTCTAACTCGATTTGATTATTCATACGAACCCTCTTTTCAAAAGAAAATAAACCAGTTAAAAAAATCTTGTATACCATATAACGTTAGTCAGCTACATTCAACAATTCCGCTAATTTTAGCAAAATGATCAACCGGCTCTCGATTTTGGCTATCCCTCCAAAATAGTCACCATCCAAACCACTTGAAGAAATGGGTTCGATAGTATCTTCCACAACATCAATAACGTCGGTAGTCTGATCAACAATTAAGCCTAATTCGATATCCTCATATTTTGTAATAATAACTCGAGTATTTGCTGTGTGAGCTGCCTCTTCTAGATTCAGCTTGCTCCGAAGATCAATAATCGGTATGACATTCCCGCGAAGATTAATTACACCTTCTACATAAATTGGTGCATTTGGAACCCTTGTAATCTGATTAATTCGTTCGATGGACTGAACGAGATTTACATCTATTCCATACTCTTCTTCCCCCAATTTAAAGGCGACAATTTTTACCATTGTCATTACGAAGGACCTCACTTTCTATTGAATAAATTGATTGGAATCTATAATTAATGCTACCTCCCCATTTCCAAGGATGGTCGCCCCTGAAATAGCATATAAATTGGATAAAAAGCCTCCTAAAGATTTTAATACGACCTCTTGTTGTCCCAACACCAGATCAACCACTAATCCTACTGTCTTATTTCCTTTGCGGACAATAACAATAAAAAGCTGTTGTTCTTCGGATGCTGTTTCAACTCGAGGTACTTGGAAAACGGTATTTAAATATATTAGTGGTACGACCTGCCCGCGAAATTGGATTACTTTTTGTCCATGAAGCGTTTTTACATCATCCAATGTAACCGTCGTAATTTCCACAATCGAAGTAAACGGAATCGCGTAGGTTTCTTCTTCCACTTTCACTAACATTGCATTAATGATAGATAATGTTAATGGCAGTTGAATGTGGAATATTGACCCTTGGCCTGGTGTTGAATCAATACTGATCACACCACCCAAGGATTCAATTTTAGTTTTAACAACATCAAGACCCACACCACGACCGGAAATATCTGATATTTTATCAGCTGTGCTAAATCCAGAAGAGAAGATTAATGCGTAAATTTGTTGATCCGTAAGAGATTTAGCTTCCTCTACTGACACAACTCCACGCTCAATCGCTTTATTCAGTACTTTTTCACGGTTAATGCCCTTCCCATCATCCACAACTTCGATAAACACATGGTTTCCACCATGGTAGGCTTTTAATAAAATCTTTCCTTCCTCAGGCTTTTTGTTGGCTAATCTTTCCTCTGTAGATTCAAGTCCATGATCTAGGGCATTTCTTAGTAGATGGACCAAAGGATCTCCGATTTCATCAATGACCGTACGATCTAATTCTGTTTCGGCACCTTCTAACACCAATTGAACTTTCTTATTCAACTCTTTTGCTAAGTCACGAATCATCCGCGGAAAACGATTAAATACCTGTTCTACAGGAACCATTCTCATGTTTAAAACCAGATCTTGCAGATCTGTCGAAATGCGAGTCATATGTTCTACCGTTTCTGCCAGTTCGGGCATACTAGATTTCCGAGCAATTTGTTCCAGTCTACCTCGATCAATAATCAATTCACTGAAAAGATTCATTAAATGATCTAGTTTATCTATATCTACACGGATTGATTTTGAACGATGTGTTTTCTTGCTTTCCACCACGTTATCTTTTTCTTTAATTTGAGGTGCTTGCGTTACACTTACATCGTTTGTTTCAGGCGGTTTATCTTCAATCACTTCCTGACTTATTCTCTCGGATACAGTGACTTTTTTAACTTCGGAAACATTGGCTAGTTGTGTTTGTATTTCTTGAACGGAACGCTGTGACAACAGAAGAAGGGTAAATGACTGATCAAACTTCTCTTCTTCAATTTCTTCCACAGGTGGAGAAGTTTGAATGATCTCACCAAGTTCTTCAGCCACTTGAAAAACCAAATATGCACGAACCGATTTCATTACACATCTTTCATCAAGTGAGACTGTAATTTGATAGACGTTATTGCCCATCATCCTTGCTTCGTTAATTATCGAATTTTGATACTCATCAATAACTAGGTCAGCTGCAACGGCCACCTCAAGAGACGCATCCAGAAGGTCTACTTGATAGTCGGCAGATGGATCTTGAATCTTTGCAAGCTGCGATACGATTTCCGTTACATTTTCTTTGCCATCGCCCCCTTGCTCAATGCTGTTTACCATTTTTTCAATGTAATCTACGCACTTAAAGATGACATCCATAATTTCAGATGTAATACTTAATTGGGAATTACGAAGTAGATCCAAAACGTTTTCCATTTGATGTGTCAATGATGCAAGATCTTCAAAGCCCATGGAACCTGCCATCCCTTTAAGGGTATGGGCAGAACGAAATATTTCATTTATGATGGCTGTGTTTTCTGGTTCTAGTTCCAGTTTTAACAATTCATCGTTAATTGCCTGCAAATGATCTCTTGATTCTTCGAGAAACATTTCTAAATAATTACTTAAATCCATTACAAACTCCCCTCACTAAAAAGCATGTGATGTAATACCCAAGGACTATTGGGGTAATTACTTTTTAAATATTCACATTGATACCTCATTTTACCATAAATTTTGATATAAAATATTCATTTTTTTTGATAGTTTTTTTATTTTTGATTATTTTTTTGTTCGTTTTTTAGATTATCGTGATTTTTCGATTAAAAACTCTTTTAATCAATAAGCTTTGTTCATTCTTTACTGTTGAAGATGTCCAAAGAGGAAGATTGAAAAAACGCTTCCGCAAATACTGCAAAAGCGTTTAATCTTATTGATCTTTACTTTAGTTTATTAACTTGCGTATTTACATCATTGATAGCGTCTATTACCTTTTCTACCTCATTGGTTTCAGCTAAAATGCTTTCATTTAATTCCTCTGTTTGTTTTTGAACATTTCCAACCTCTAATGCAATTTCATGGCCATATCTTGCTTGGTCATTCGTCGCAATTGTCATTTGTTGGACCATTTCTTTAATACTGCTGATATTTCGGAAAATTTCTTCAGCGGTAAGAGCCTGTTCCTTGGTGGCGTTTGTCACAGAACTAGACTGGGTGGTAACATTTTCTATAGCTGCTACAATCGCTTGACTGCCTTGTGCTTGGTCCGCTGTTGCTAAGCTGATTTGGTGAACTTGTACTTTTGTATTATTTATCCCGATAACAATTTCTTCAGCCATAACTGTTTGTTGTTTTGTTGATTCTGTCATTTCTGTAGCTTGTTTGGTCACATTTTCAACTGCTCTTGTAATAAATTCACTAGTCTTCGTTTGTTCTTCTGTCGCTTTTGCAATTTGGTTCATTTCCTCTGTCACTTGGGCAATACCTTCAGCTATTTTTTTGATTGCCTGGTTCGTTTTTTCGGCTAATTGATTTCCTACATTTACTTTTTCTTCACCTTCTTTGATAGAGGTGACGGCAACAGCCGTTTCCTTTTGAATATCTTTGATTAGAAAGGCAATTTCTTTTGTTGCTTTTGCAGACCGTTCAGCTAGTTTACGCACTTCATCGGCAACAACTGCAAAACCTCTGCCGTGTTCTCCAGCACGTGCTGCTTCAATCGCGGCATTAAGTGCTAATAGATTGGTTTGATCAGCGATATCATCAATTACTTCAATGATCGAGCCGATTTCTTTAGAGCTTTTCCCTAAGCTCTCAATTACGTCGCTTGCTTGGTTAATCACTTGAGAAATTTCTTTCATGCCATGTAATGTTTCATTCAGTGAAACCGTTCCTTCTAGGGCATCGTTTTTAACGGCGTTGCTAAGGTCGTTTACCGTTTGTGCACTTTCCGCCACTTTCATGATTGATACGACCATTTCCTCAACGGTTTCATATGATTGTTCAGCGGTAGTAGTTAAACTAATCGCATTTTCGCTAACTCCTTTAATCGATTCACTCATTAATTCAATTGCATTCGTGATTTGTTCCACTCCAGTTCCTGCATTTCCAACGTTAAGTGCTACTTGTTCGATTGAACCCATCATTTCCTGAATCGCTGCTGAAGTTTCATCCGCTGAAGCATCCAAGTCCTCTGAGCTAGCTGCCACCAAATTAATTGAAGCACTCATTTGTTCCACTGCAGCGGAAATTTCATCAACACCTGAAGCTGTTACATTGGTATTCCCGGCTACCTGTTGAATCGAGGCAACAAGTTCACTTACAGAATCATTTGCTTTGTTCATCGAGGCATCTAATTTATTCGCACTATTAGCTGTTATATTAATCGATTTTTTAATTTCCGTAACTGATTTACTTGTGGAATCCACATTATTTACAACTCTAATTACCGCTCGACGAATTAGTTTAGTCATAAAGAAGGAAATTAAGATGCTAAACAACATGGCCACAATCGAAAAGATAATAATTTGATTAGAAGATCTAGCCGCTTTTTCCTCTGATTCCCTTAGAATATTATTCTTTTCTTTTTGAAGATCTTGAGCTAGTTGATTTAAAGAGACAATAGTTTTTCCTTCAAAAGCTGCCAATACCGACAATTGTGAGTGTGCTGAATCATATTCGTTACTTCTAGATTTTTCTAAGAAAGAAGGAATATAAACAACTAATTTTTCAAAATTTGTATTAAACTCTTTTAATTTTTGTTTGTCCTTTTCATGAATAATTAATTTGTCGATCTTGTTTATATTCTTTCTTACTTTTTCGATTTCAACATTAATAAATTTCTCTAAATTTGCCTTATCTTGATCGTTTTGTTCATACGCATGCTTCGATGCATATAGACGGATAGAAGTTACTTCTTCTTTGAGGTTTCCTATTAACTCAATCTGAGGCACTTGTCTATTTCCTAAATAAAGCATTTGATTTTTTAAATCGTTAATATTATTATAAGAAACTAAAGTTATTGAACCTAAAAAAATTAGAATGGTAATATAACTACCCCATTGTTTCACATTCATTGACAGCCTATTAAAAACGTTACTAAATCCTTTACTAAATCCCTTCATTGACATTTTTCGAACCATTATTTACTCTCTCCCCCGTTCAGAATCATAAGATTATTTATAATTTCTAAATATATTCCTCATCTTAGCATAATTTTTGGGTTATAATCCAAATTTTTTGATAAATTTTGTTTTGAATGTTCATTTGAACCGATAGAGAGTTATTTTGATAAAGAAATTCTTTGACATCAAAAAATAAAAGAGTCGGTTACAATTCATTTATTATCTACCATAAAGAAAAACGCCTTCGCAATTTCTGCAAAAGCGTTTTATTCTAAACTCAATTATTTTAGTTTTACAATCTGTGAATTTACGTTCGTGATTGCATAAACTACCCCGTCCACTTCTTTTGTTTGCGTTTCAATACTAGCATTTAACTCTTTTGTTTGGTTCTGGACATTGTCAACTTCCAATGCGATTTCTTGACCATATCTAGCTTGGTCTCTTGTAGCAATCATCATTTTTTGGACCATTTCTTTAATATTGCTGATATTGCGGACAATTTCTTCTGCCGTAAGGGATTGTTCTCTAGTAGCATTTGTCACAGAACTAGTTTGGGTCGTGACATTTTCTACTGCATCCAATATGGAACGACCTCCTTTTGCTTGTTCAGCCGTTGCCATACTAATTTGATGAACCTGATTTTTTGTATTTGTAATACCTAATACGATTTCTTCTGCCATTATTGATTGTTCCATAGTGGAATTAGTCATTTCTGTTGCTTGCTCTGTCACATTCTCAACAACTTTCGTGATGAATTCGCTATTTTTTGTTTGTTCTTCAGTGGCATTGGCAATTTCGTTCATTTCTTCTGATACACGCACAATTCCTTCTGCTATTTTTTTTAACACTTGATTCGTATTTTCTGCTAATTGATTCCCAATTGTTACTTTTTGTGCACCATCTTTTACTGAAGTGAGGGCCATAGCCGTACTATTTTGAATTCCTTTGATAAGGTCGGCTATTTCTTTTGTAGCCATTGCAGACCGTTCAGCTAACTTACGTACTTCTTCCGCAACAACTGCAAATCCTTTTCCGTGTTCTCCTGCACGCGCAGCCTCAATGGCGGCATTGAGAGCTAATAGATTCGTTTGTTCAGCGATATTATCAATAACTTCTATTATGCTGCCGATTTCTTTAGAACTGTTCCCTAAGGTTTCCATGACATCACTTGTTTGGTTAATTACCTGAGCAATTTCTTTCATTCCATTCATTGTTTCATTAATTGAGTTCGTTCCTTCAATGGCATCATTCATGACAGAGTTACTAAGTTGATTAACAGTTTGAGCACTGTCGGCAACTTTTTTAATTGAAACAACCATTTCCTCCACTTTTTCCGACGATTGTTCAGCCTTTTGATTCAAACTAACTGCATTATTACTTACACCTTCAATCGATTTACTCATTAATTCAATCGAATGGGTGATCTGTTCCACACTTGCGCCTACATTTCCAGCATTCCCAGCTACTTGTTCAATTGAAGCCATCATTTCTTGGATAGCAGCAGAGGTTTCTTCGGCCGAAGTATTTAATTGACCTGCACTTTTTGCAACTAAATTAATGGTTACACTCATTTGTTCTATTGCTGCAGAAATTTCATCCACGTCAGTTGCTGTTTCATTGGTGGTTCCTGCAACCTGTTTTATTGAATCAACAAGCTGACTAACTGAATTGGTGGCATTATGCATGGCATTTTCTAATTCATCGGCACCACCAGCTGTTTTATTAACTGATTTTTTTATTTCAGCAACGGATTTTATGGTAGATTCGACATTTTTCACTACACCCTCTACAGAACGTGCAATTATGTTTGTAATAAAGAAAACGATTATTACACTCAATAACGCAGCAAGAATCGTAACAATAATAATCACAGTTTTGCCTGAGTTCACTTGGTTACTAGTATCTACAGTAGTTTTTTTCTCGATTTTTTCCATTTCGGTCTGTAGTGCCGCTAGTTCAGCAACAGCCTTTTCTCCAATGGGTCCCATTGTAATAAATACATCTGCGAACCCTTTCAAATCTTGATCTCTTGACTTTGTTAATGCTAATGGAATCAACTTTTTATATTCATTGAATTGGTTTTCAAATTCATTTAGTTTTTGTTTGTTTGATTCTGTTTTTAATAAAGGTCGTAAAGTCACAATATTTTCTTCTACATGTTTAACTGATTCATTTAAAAATTCTTCAGCACTATCCTTTTTAGTTTGATCCACTTCCGTTGCATGCTTGGCAACGAATAATCTTACGCGTGTCATATTCTCAGTAAGTTTCCCTATTGTTTTAATCTTGCCTATTTCATACTCAGAAATGTTATGTAAACTAAACGACAATTGGTTTAAGTTTATATAAGAAATTATACTAATCATAATAAGTAATAGTAAAATAGCAAAAAAACTTGATCGTACCTTTGTATTCATTGACAGTTTATTTAGCATCATTATCTCCTGATTTATGGAAAACCCAAATTTTTCATTACGTGGATTACATTAAGTCCTTTTTAATCTTATTACTTCTATATTTCTACATGCATAGTCTTTGATTTTATTCAGGCTAATTTCAAACAACAACGCCTTCACATACTATCTGAAGGCGTTTCATAACATTGGCCATCTATTTTAGTTTTTCAATTTGACTATTTACTTCATTGAGGGCAAGTACCACTTCCTCCACTTCTTTGGTTTGTGTTTCAATACTTGCATTTAACTCTTCTGTTTGTTTACGAACATTTCCTACTTCTAGACTAATTTCTTCACCATATCTTGCTTCCTCATTTGTTGCTACTGTCACTTGATTAACTTTTTCTTTAATACTGTTGATATTGCGAACAATTTCTTCGGCAGTAAGTGATTGTTCTTTGGTCGCGTTTGTTACTGAGTTCGTTTGGTTGGTTACATTTTCAATTGCCGCTACGATAGCTTGATTGCCTTTTGCTTGCTCGGCAGTTGCGATACGAATTTGTTGAACCTGGACTTTTGTTTCAGTAATGCCCTGGACAATTTCTTCAGCTTTAGTAGCTTGTTCTTTGGTAGAAGAAGTCATTTCTTTTGCTTGATTCGTCACATTCTCGACAGCGTTTGTGATGAATTCGCTATTTTTTGTTTGTTCTTCAGTGGCTTTGGCAATTTGGTTCATTTCGTCAGTCACTTTGATGATCCCATTAGAAATTTTCTTAATCGCTTGATTTGTTTTAGCCGACAACTCATTGCCTACTTTCACTTTTTGTGCACCATCATTTATAGCAGTAACGGCAATCACGGTTTCATTTTGAATCCCTTTGATGAGGGTAGCAATTTCATTTGTTGCCAATGCAGAACGTTCAGCTAACTTACGTACTTCTTCAGCAACAACTGCGAACCCCTTCCCTTGTTCACCGGCACGAGCTGCCTCAATAGCAGCATTGAGTGCTAATAAATTGGTTTGCCCAGCGATATCATCAATAACTTCAATAATACTGCCAATCTCTTCAGAGCTTTTTCCCAATTTCACGATTACATCATTGGCTTGGGTAATCACCTGAGAAATTTCCTCCATCCCATGCAATGTTTCATTTAAAGAAACGGTTCCTTCGAAGGCATCATTCTTTACTAACTGGCTAAGTTCATTAATTGTTTGAGCACTTTTGGCTACTTGTTTTATTGAAGCAACCATTTCCGCAACTGTTACAGCAGTTTCATCTGATGTACGAGTCATATTTACAGCATTTTCACTGACGCCTTTAATGGATTTGCTCATTTCCTCAATTGCCTTTGAGATTTGTTCTACACCTGTACCGGCATTTTCAGTATTTCCGGCTACCTGTTCAATTGATGCCATCAATTCTTGAATCACTGCCGAGGTTTCTTCGGCAGAAATATCTAAATGACCCGCACTTTCAGCAACTAAAGTAATCGTAGCGCTCATTTGTGCAATCGCAGCAGAGATTTCATCCACGTCAGTTGAAGTCACATTGGTGGTACCTGCAACCTGTTGAATAGATTCAACAAGTTGACTCACTGAATTGTTCGCTTTATTCATAGAAATATCCAATTCATTGGCACTAATTGTGGTATTATCAATCGAATTTTTAATTTCTGTAACAGAATTTGTTGTAATTTCAACATTTTTAATTACCCTTTTTATCGCACGACTAATGAGTCTAGTCATAAAAAATGCAATAAAGACGCTAAAAAGAGAAGCAATAACAGAAAGGATTAATATTTCATAATTAAACCTATTTGAATCTTGAGCAGAAGCTTTGAGTGTAGCATTGGTATCATTTTGTGCACCGATATAGAGTTCCTCAAGAGAAGTGATGACTTTTTCTCCATAAGGGGACAGAGTTCCCATTTGTGTATGTATGGCATCATAATTGTTATCTCTAGACAATTCAAAGAATGAAGGAAGCTTCCCAACGTATTCTTCAAAGTTATTGCTAAACTCAGTTAATAATTTTTTATCTTGATTAGAATGAGAGAGCGCTTCCATTTCCTTTAAATTCTTTTTTACTAGTGAGATGTCTTCGTTAATGATCCTCTCTATTTTTTCTTTATCTTCTAAATTGCGCTCAAAGCCTTGTTTCGTTGTATTTAAGGAAATACGAGTAAACTCTTCTTTTAAATTGCCTACTAAAATAATCTTTGGCACATCCGCTTTTCCAATATTAAGCGTTTGATCTCTTAGATGATTTACATTATTGTAAGAAACATCGGTAATAACCACAAAGAATAATATGATAATGACATAACTTGCCCATTGTTTCACATTCATTGAAACTCTTTTTACCATCGTCTTCCTCTCCTTTTTTAGCCCCCTACTAACTTTTTCGAATATTATTTTCTTTTTTATTTCCTAATAAAAAAACAATACTTGTCTTATGAAGTTGCATCCTTTCTATCGAAAAAGTCCTTTAGGCTTAAATAATAGCATGATTTTTTACATTTTAACCAGGCTCTTTTTGACCTTTTTTTGACTTATATATTGTTTTTGATAGTCAAATGAAATTTCGGTTGCTTTTTTGATAGAAAAATTCTAAATCACAAAAAAGCGAGAGTGATTAGCACTAACCACGTCTCGCTGTTATTTTTTATAAATAATGCGATATATATCCTCCAGCCAGCCCATCCTGATCCTTACTGCTGCGGTCACCTTTTTCATCTCTTTGCTCAATTTTATTAGCTAATTTATTTAGCGTATTGATACAATTTGAACATTGTCTTCCTTCTTGGATCAAATTTCCACACGTTTCGCATGGGTATGATAGGTTAGGGAATTGATCCACAAGTATTCTGCCCGCCCAGATAAATTGACGAATTTGAGGAACCGACACACCGGTCCCATCGTTTAATTCTTGCATAGTAACTCCGGAATGTTCACGAAGATAAGCAGCTACTTTGAGAAAATCAGCTTCTTGTTTTTGATAACAATCATCACATATATTTCTTAACCGGAGGAATAGTTTACCACATTTCGGACAATTTGTTAGTTGTGGTGTACTCAACAGCCCCTCCCCCCTTTTTTTGTTATTTACTAACTAATACTAATTTCAAAAAATCATGTGTCCGTTTAACTTCCCAATACTTTATTGATCGAATCGATAACGCGATCGGCTTGGAAAGGCTTCACAATAAAATCTTTCGCTCCCGCTTGAATTGCTTCTAATACCATCGGCTGCTGTCCCATTGCTGAACACATAATGATTTTAGCTTGTGGATGAGATGCTCTAATTTCCTTAACAGCGGTAATTCCATCCATTTCAGGCATTGTAATATCCATTGTCACAATTTCAGGTTGCAACTCTTGATATTTTTCAATGGCATCAGCACCATTCACTGCTTCTCCAACAACTTCCAGTCCATTCTTAATTAAAATATCTTTTAACATCATTCGCATAAAAGCTGCATCATCTACGATTAATACTCTTGCCATATTATGCTCCTCCATTTTTCATTGTTGATATTTACATGGTCATTTTGGTTAGACGATCGATAGGGTTAATAATATCTGTTATACGAACACCAAAGTTCTCTTCGATCACGACCACTTCCCCTTTGGCGATTAACTTGTGATTGGCCAAAATATCCACAGGTTCTCCTGCTAATTTATCCAATTGGATTACAGCACCTGGACCCAGTTCTAGGATTTTGCGAATTTGCATTTCCGTCCGCCCTAACTCAACTGTTATCCCTAGAGGAATATCAAATAACATGTCGATATTACCTGCTCCTCCACTTGCTGTTAGTGTCTCATTGATAGGAGCATATTCGACTTTTTGCACATTAGCATTTGTCGGAGTGGAAGATGAGCTTTGTGAAGTCGATATTCTATCAACTTTTGAAGTTGTTACTGGCTGCCCTAAAACTTCCATAGTTGGCGGTGTAACGACTTTTTCCTCCAATACCGAACTTACTGGTGCCTCCTCACGGAAAAGGATTTTTTCAATCATTTCTTTCCCAAACGACAGAGGAATTAGCTGTATCATATTAGAATCTATTAGGCTGCCGACTTTTAATCTGAAGGAGACTTCGATAATAATATCATCCTCAAATTGTTCAAGTTTTTTCGGTGGAAAACCAAGGACATCAATCGATGGCGGCGAAATATCTACTCTCTGATTAAACAAAGTCGACATCGATGTCGCTGCAGACCCCATCATTTGGTTCATCGCTTCTTGAACGGCGCTGAGATGTAATTCCGAAAGCTCATTAGTTTGTGCGGTACCGTCACCGCCCATCATCAAATCAGCAATAATTTTTGCATCATTTTCTTTGATCATTAACAAATTTTTGCCACGAATGCCTTCCGTATAATCGACGTGCACGGCTACATTCTTTTCATGTATTGACTCTTCCATTAGATCCCGTTCAATAACGGACATGGTAGGTGTAGTAATTTCTACTCGTTGGTTCAATAGAGTGGAGAGAGCCGTGGTAGAACTTCCCAAAGATATATTTCCAATTTCCCCTAATGCATCCTTCTCCATAGAACTTAAAAAATCATCTATTGACAAACTTCCGTTTGTATTATTTTGATTAAACAGCGTATTGATTTCTTCTTGTGATAATAATCCCTCGCCCATCTTATAAACCATCTCCTTCCGTGTTGATTACTTGATCGATTTGCACTGCATAATGCCCTTTTTGAAGACCGGGGTTACCTAAAAACCTTGTCAATTGACCTACTTTTACTTGTAGTTTCCCAGTTTCAATTCCGATTACATCTCCAATCTGAAGATTGAATAAATCGGAAACCTGTAATGTTGCCTTTCCAATTTCAGCAATCACGGGAACAGCAACATTATCGAGATTCTGTTTTAATTTATCCTGCTGAGGGACGTTGGTTTTGGACATGAACGAAAGCATTTGATGTGTTGATAATTTTGGCAGCACTGGTTCCACAATTAAATGAGGCAAACAAAGCGTCATTCGACCTGTAATATCTCCTATAGTAGTACGCAGAGCAATGATAATCACGGTTTCATTTGGAGATGCGATTTGAATAAATTGCGGATTGGATTCTATCGCTTCCCATTTCACATTTATATTTTCAATAGTTTTCCATGCCTCTTTATACATTTCAAACGCTCGAGTAAAAATCTTTTGGATGAGCACTGTCTCAATTTCTGTTAATGTTCCGCTCCGAGTTGATGGATCCCCTTGCCCACCTAGCAAACGTTCTAAAATAGCATAAGCCACTTGAGGGTTGATTTCCATGACCATTTTTTCATCCATCG
>Ga0213822_1000563_pt1 | contig 27727 bp, 26 predicted proteins | sample MC6MC0908MG_FD_179872 | JGI IMG/M metagenome (GOLD analysis project Ga0213822, IMG submission 179872) | Enriched soil aggregate microbial communities from Iowa State University, Ames, United States - MC6-MC0908-MG | ecosystem: Environmental > Terrestrial > Soil > Unclassified | place: USA: Iowa...
TCTATCTTCACCTAGAATAAATGGCATTTTCAACAGCTCCTTATTATAGGTATTCGACATTAGATATTGATTTACCTCCTAATAATTGGGAAACAATCTAAAATTGTTAGACAGACTCACGTGCGGGTCATCGCATACGGCTCCTCCACGGTTATCCCCGCTGGGGATGTAGCTCATTGTAAATGTCTAAAAGAAAAACAAGTTTGATTTCACGAAACCTTTCATTAGGAATCGCAAAATGTACATGTTGGGTCTTCGAATTTCTCCATCTAGTCATTGAAAGATGAGGAAGTTCGCCCTCCCAATTCCTTTTTCGAAGCTCCCTGTGGAGCTTTCTTATTTCTCTCCAGCTTCTTAACTGAATCATCCTAAGCCTTCTTCGAATCCATGAATCCAATTGTTGAAACAGTTTCTTTGAAAATCCAATGCCAAAGTATCTTCCCCATCCTCTGATAATGGGGTTCAGTCGGTGTTTAATGAATTCCTCCAAACCCACTGTTTGGTTTCTTTTCGTTACCCTTTTGATACTTTCTTTGAATTTCTTTACTGCCTTATCTGATGGCGAATGAAAGTATCCTTTTTTGAAAATGTATCCTAAAAAGATAAACGGTTCTTCATAATTGTCCACTATCTTAGTTTTATCAGGGTGTATTTTCAAGCCTACCCTTTTTCTAAAAGCTTTTCTACCGTTCTAAGTACTCTTTCCGCACCTTTTCGAGATTTACAGCAGATAACGAAATCATCCGCAAACCTTGTAATACGATGACCTCTTTCTGTCATCATTTCGTCAAGTGGATGTAGATAGATGTTCGCTAACAGTGGACTGATTACGCCTCCCTGTGGACTCCCCTTTACATTCTGATAGAAGACACCATTTTCAAGGATTCCCGACTTTAGGAACTGTACAATTAGTGCTAGAACACTTCCATCCACAACTTCCTCTTTGATTAATTCAAGGAGTTTGTCATGGGGGATTGTATCAAAGTACGTTTTTATATCGGCGTCTATTACAAAGGTATATCCTTCTCCTAAATCCTTTCGGATTTTATCTATCGCCATATGTGCACTTCGGTTCGGACGAAATCCAAAACTACAATCCAAGAATTTCTGTTCAAAGATAGGTTCTAGTATTCTTTTAGGAATTCCTAATGGACGTTTCGAACCATCAGCTTTTGGAATGAAAACTCTTCTGACTGGTTTTGCACGATATGTTTTCATACGCAAAGATTCTTGGAGCACTCTTAAGTTATGTTCCAATTCTATTTCATAATCTTTAATTGATACTTTATCCACACCATGTGCCCCACGATTTTTCTTTACATCATAGAAAGCTTGTTCCAAGTTTTGATAATCCCATAATTTATCCATTAGGCTATACCACTTGCGTTTCTTTTTAGAATTCTCCACTACACGTAAGCTTCGTTTTCCTATTGATTCATACATGTATTCGTTTCCTTTCCTAACACACTGTCAGCTGTATAGTTGATTCAATGGCTGATTAGCATTAGTACTACGCCCTAAACAACCTACTTTCTTTCGGTCTCGATTCTTTGGCTATCTGCCTCATCGACTTCTGTTTAGTACATGACGAGTAAATAAGTTCGTATTGCTTTTCTTCCATGGACAGACGGGCTTCGCATCAGTTCACTGCCTTTTGGGTCAATGTCTGCCTTACCAATTTCATGATAAGTCACTTGTCTTTGCGACATTTCCGACAAGTTTATTCACTACTATCCCCTGCTCTGACTTCTCACCCTCCATAGTCAATTTCTTGTCCATCGCGGCTTTGAAAAAGATTTACCACCTACGGTGGAGAAGATGAGATCTCCTTGGGTCACGTCATCGCCTTTCACTCGAAGCCAGTCCTCATAACTAATAAGATACAGAGTGGTATTGGACATCCCCATTTTTGGCAGGGTTATCCCATCTTACCAGCCAACCTAGTTTCAGCCACCTGTTCCGAGTTTTGCCTTCAGGTCCTCCGCACGAAATCTCACGATACTCGCACTACCTGTCAGCTATACATTTCCGCCACAACGGCATGTTAGGGACTTTCACCCATTAGAGCGAAGCGCTGCCAAGCGCACCAAAAAAGCCACCCTAAGAATGGCAGCTTGTCTATAAAAATCAGTTTAATAAATTTAAAATAATCATTAACAGAATAGATATTGATAAGAAACCAAACATGAAATATCCAAAGTATTTTAATGGTTTTGGCAACTTTTTTAAATCAGCTTTGGCAAGATTGGCAGCATTCCCTTCAATCTTGTTAAAGTGGTCTATTACATCATTAAATGAGTTATTTTCGTCCTTCATACAACCACCTCTTTTACCACATTTTAACACAAATAATCTTTAAAGGTTATTTATTTTTTGTGTATTCTTGATTGATTTTCAATTAATATCCAGTAAATGTCGTAAGTTTTGAAAAATTGGTAATAAGTATCCGGTTTTATGTCGTATGTACCCAGAAATATGTAATAAGTACCTGAGAATATGTTGTAATGGGAGGATATTCTGAAAGAAATGCATCTAATAAAGACTAATCGTATTCTTCAACAAATTAAACTCTCTGCCAAACGATTGACAAAGACTCTATCTTGCATGAATTACTCGTCAAAAATTAGAATTTACCCGTCTATTACATTAGAGAAAAGACAGTAACATTTCGGACCTATTAAAATAGAGACTATGAAGCAGTGGACGGTTCGAACCGCCTACTTGCTTCACACTTGAAATGCCTCGTTTCCTATAATATAACTAGTAATATCTATTTCTTTTATGGAGTGTTGATGATGAAAGCTCTTTTTTTCGATTTGGATGATACGTTATATGACCAATTGCAGCCTTTTCAGGTGGCTTATGATAGGACTTTTTCCGCCATGAAGGATATTCCCATTCTAGAATTATTTAAAAAAAGCAGAGAATATAGTGATAGAGTTTTCACTCTGACAGAGTCAGGAAAAATGCCATTAGAAAAGATGCATCAAAATAGATTGATATATGCTTTTCAGGATATGGACTATAAAATTACAGCTGAAGAAGCAGATGCATTTCAACGAGTATACAAAGAGCATCAATACAAAGTTACCCTCGTTCCGGAAATGAAAAGAATCCTCCAGTATCTAAGCACGAAGGGCATTCCTGTTTATGTTATTACTAATGGTCCCTCATCCCATCAGTGGTTAAAACTAGAATCACTCGACCTATTTCACTTGATTCCAAAGTCAAATATCTATATATCAAGTGAAATTGGCTATGCTAAGCCGCAAAAGGAATTTTTCGAGTATGTTAATAAACAGACCAATACAACTGGGGCTATTTCCTATATGGTGGGGGATTCGTTTGAGAATGATATGATCGGAGCAAATAATGCTGGCTGGAATTCCATATGGCTTAATACAAAAAACAAGCCAAAATCGATAGAAACTATTCATCCACTTTATGAAGCAAATTCCTATCAGCAGCTTGAAGAGCTTATAAAATTACTATTTTAAGTATAAAATGGGGGCGACCAATGTCGTATCAGATTATTTGACAGTTCCGTACCCGAGTAAGGATCTGCCCCGCTTAAAGTAACCTTAACACTTGAAGGAAACAGAGGCCAACAGATGAATTTACAATCTCTTCAATAACTCGTACCAATTAGCCTCAATTTGAGGCTTTTTTTGTAAAGGTTACTATTGAACGTATAAAGATAAGTTTGCTCTACCTTAACTAAGAAATTCCATTTTCGACGATATCCCACGCGTCTCCGCCCTAAATTTCCTTATTTTACATAAGTATACAATTTATATATAAAATCTTCATAATTTCCCCTTGCATTCGATGATTTTCTTTGATTATATTAATATTGTAGGAATATTTTACCTTCATAGAATTTTTGTACTTTTATTTATTTGTTATATATTCTGGCACAGGTGGGTAACAACTTATGGTATTTGACGGCATCATTATTTCGTTTATTGTAGGTTTTCTTCGAAAAGGGAACTTGAGAGCACTGGCACAGCTAAAGCTAAAGTGGGGATGGATTTTCCCTCTGCTATTAATCATTCAGTTAGCCGTTTTTATCCTTCAAAACGATAGCAAATTTCTAGGACAGATAAGTGGATCTATCTACGTCGTTGTGTATGTACTCGGTTTACTATTTTTATTTATAAACCGCAATAACCCTGGATTTATGCTAATTTTAATTGGGGTCTTTCTAAATTTTTTAGTAATGGTGCTAAACGGCGGAAGAATGCCGGTATCAATGGACGCAGCTGCGGTATTAGATCCAATGTATGTCGAAGCCCTTAAAGAAAGCTTATACGCTAAGCATACGATGCTAACGGCTTCAACACATCTTGGATTTTTGGGCGATGTTATTCCAATCTCAGACCCTTATCCACGTACACAAATCATAAGTATCGGCGATATCGTTATGAATATAGGAATCTTCTTTTTCATTCAATATTTGATGGTTCGTCATCCAGCAGAAAAAAAGGGGGTACTCCCTCTCTAACCTTAAAAGGAGGTGAGAAAAAATGAAAAAAGAACAAAGACAAGGCATTAAATTAACTGGAATTATTTACAACGCAATCATTATCGGTTCTGTTATCATTGCTTTAACTTCTGGATTTAGACTAGTTTAAGAGCGTAATAAAGGGGGAGTGATTTTTTACTTCTCCTGTATCTTATATATGAGAGTGATGGAAATGCGTTTTTTAAAGACAAAAACAAATAAATACCTATTTCTAGTATCAACTATAGGGTTCTCAACCTTTATTACTTTTAATAATTTCTCTTTTCACTCTAATTTTGAATGGTTAATCATTTTTGCTTTAGCTGGAGCAATTTTACTATTGAATCATTATCCTATATTAATTCCCCCAAAGGGTAATTCCCTTTCTATGGATTCTTCAATATTCCTTGCAAGTCTTTTTTTATTTGGACTAGATTCAACTTTGAATGTTTTATTAATAAACTCTATTTTATTTGCCTTCACACAACGGAAAATTATTTGGTGGAAACATGTTTTTAATTTCTCCATGTATTCTTTAATGATTATTTGTTCCTACTTTGCTTTCATTTTTTCAGGCGGTCAAATTGGAAGCATCTATATTGATAACTTCTTACCCTATTTATTATCCTTAAGCTTTTACTTTGCAATAAATGTGCTGCTAATTGGAGTATATTTTATTTTTACTTCATCCGAAAGCTTAGTAAATGTTTTTAAGGATATTATTAAAGAGACGATTGCCACCTATATTAGTACGCTCATGCTTTCATTGGTGCTAGTCATATTAATGAATACTGAAGAACTATTCGGGCTGACGCTTTTTACCTGTATTGCCTTTTTATTGTCTTTAGCATTTAAACAGCATTTCAACTTATTTAAAGAGATTGCTGAGAAAGCCAACAAAGATTTCCTTACTGGTCTGAATAACCACGGTTATTTTAAGGAAATTTTAGAAAAAAAAGTGGCCTCCGCAAAGGAAAGCGATCAGCCATTAAGTCTTGTCATCCTTGATATCGATGATTTTAAAAAATACAATGATCTGTACGGGCATATCCAAGGAGATCAGCTGCTGCAGGAATTTGGTGCATTGTTGAAAACCGAGTGTGATGCTGCAAATTATATTGTTGCCCGCTACGGCGGCGAAGAGTTTTCGATCATCATGCCAAATACAAATATCCATACTGCTTTTAAGTTCATGAATGAATTACGGAAGAAAGTAAATGACACCTACTATAAAGGGGTTGACCGACTTCTCTATGGCTGCTTGTCCTTTTCATCCGGTATTGCCGAATGTGAAAAAGAAACCTACAGCATTTCTGAGCTGCTTAACAAGGCGGATCAAGCCATGTATGCTGCAAAAAAACAAGGGAAAAATCTGGTAGAAATCTACAATGTTCATTCAGATTATTCCGTCCAACACTCTCTTTCACTTGAAAAAGAATTAGAGGAGTTGGAATTTCAATTAAAAATCTTCCTCTCAAAGGATGTTTATACCTATCGCCATAGTAAACGTGTCTACCAATATGCGTTTGATTTTTCACGGCTGCTTAACTTAAGTGATCATGAGCGCAAAACGCTAATCCTTGGAGCACTTATCCATGATATTGGAAAAATAGAGGTCCCGCGGGAGGTTTTAAATAAAAAGGGAAAGCTCGAACCTTATGAATGGGAAATAATTAAAAAGCACGTAACCTGGGGTAAGGAGATCATTTCTACTAATAAGAAACTAGAAGACTTGATTCCATTAGTCGAACTCCACCATGAACGCTATGATGGCAAAGGTTATCCTTATGGCTTAGCAGGAAAATCAATCCCAAAAATGGCGCGAATTCTCTGCATCATCGACTCCTTTGATGCGATGACAACAGAACGGCCCTATCAAAAAACAAAAACCTTCCATGAAGCAATCCTTGAATTGCGCGATTGCTCTGGAAAACAATTCGATCCCCAATTCATCGAACCATTTATTACTATGGTCAAGCAGTACGATGACTCGGCGGAAGAAGTCGGAAGCACGGAGACAGTAAATTCACTTTAAAAAAAGTCCTCTTCTTTGTAGGAAGAGGACTTTTCGCTGTTTTCTTGATGATCCTGATCCCCCAGAGCACTTGCGACCTTGGATTTTTTAATTTAAATTCATTTGTCACATTTCTGGGGTTGACATACCTTTAGTAAATACTTAATATAATAGGTCCTACCAGCTAAATAATTGAAAAACATACACCTTTCTTCCTATATTTTTAAAGAGTTTTGATATTGAAATTTTCATATTGTATGTTTTTCAGACATTGTTGGTAATCCCCCCTATAAGGGAACTGTTATGAGTTCAATCGTCAGAAAGGATGAAACGTATGGATAAAGAGTTATTAATGGAAAGTGCTCGTGAAATCAAAGCAAAAGCCTACATTCCTTATTCTAAATTCCCCGTTGGAGCAGCCTTGTTACTAAAAGATGGTCAAGTAATTAATGGCGTAAATGTTGAAAACGTTTCCTTCGGTGCAACCAATTGCGCAGAGAGAACAGCTATTTACACTGCAATCACTAATGGTTATAAAAAAGGGGATTTCCAGGCAATCGCTATCGCTGGCGATACAGAAGATTTTCTGCCGCCTTGCAGCATTTGCCGGCAAGTTTTAGCAGAATTTTGCTCACCTGAAATGCCAGTTTATTTAACTAACGACAAGAAAGAGATACTAGAATTGACCTTAAGAGACCTATTACCTTATGCATTTACAGATTTAGAAATGTAATGCAGAGGGACGGTACTAAGGCTTTTAAAAAAATAAACCAAAAACGCATGTGAACCGTCCGTCCCCTTGCTTCTCCCAAATAACCCTTTCGAAGATCGCCCCATACAAGGAATGCCTATTTTTTCACAGCATTCCTCTTCACTTCCTTTTTGTCATCATCTTTCTCGCTTTCGATTTCTTTGATCGTTGCATAGGCAAGATACCCGATTAATCCAACAAACAACCCGGTACCACTCAAAATATATATCATGGTAAATATTTTCCCCAATACTGTGTGAGGCTCAAAAGTAGGGTGCCCTACCGTACTTAGCGTGGTTACACAAAAATAAAGAGCATCCACCACGGTTAGTCCTTCTTCCTTAACATAAAAGATGGTACCGGATATAAGCATAACCAAAACCAAGACTAGAAGAACCTGAAAGTTCTTTAATTTAAATGCATGCCACAATGCCTTTAAGAAACGCTTCAACGTTAGAATAAATGAAATCATTGCTGTTTGTCTTTCCTTTCGTCTTTAAGATGAAATCATGACAGATAGTCTAAATAGTTGATTTTCATTATAATCGATTTTCACTTAGGATTCTAGAAATGCCGAGGAACGGTATCTTATGCTTTTAAAAAAAATAAAAGAAGCACGAGAACGTCCCAATGCTTCGAAATTTCCCCATCATTAACGGGTATAGTCTATGAAAAAGTTGTCTATGATAAGGCTATAGAAATAGTTTTATAGTCTGGAAAGGCGGGAGAAAAAAATGGGGAGAGAATTAGGAAGCATTTTTAATGAGCTGAAATTAGTTAAAAACAAGGAATTGGATGAATGTGATCAGGAGCTAAATTACGGGAATCATAACCATGTAGTCAAAAAAGCGTTATTAATTTATAAACACGGTCTTCTGGAGAATTTAGAACTGTATGACCACTATTTGGATAATACCAAAGAAACGATCCTTTAAATTAAAAGACTCCTACAGTTTAGGAGTCTTTTTAAATTTATTTACTTCATTTTTCTTCCTTACTTCGCATATTTGGAGGGACTCTATCTATGTAGTCTTTGCCAAACGGATAAAGGAGCGATAATAATAAAAACCAGCTCGGACTTGATTTAAGTCCCAAGCTGGCTCGCAAGTCTATCGCAAATTTTTGTTATAACTAAACCATTTTATTATTTTACAGCCCTAAGCAGATAAATTATCATCTGAATCTGAACGGTATGCTGAAGGTGCTGCAGGAACTCCCTTGCTTAGCTCTAGTTTATTAACAATTAAGAACGTAATCATGCTGGCTGAACATCCGGCTATTACTGCCATAATGCCGAAAGGCTCCTTTGCCAATTGCCATCCAAGTCCTACAACAGTGCCTAAAACAATAGAGTATAAACCAGCTTTCGGAGTAACCTTTTCCCACAATAATCCTAGTAAATATGCGGCAAATGGACCTGTTGAACGAAGAGTAAAAGCAAATACAAGTAATGGAATAATTTGTTGACTGAACAGAGAAATCCCAATAGCCACTAAACCTGATAAAACAACAATTAACTTACTAATTTTTAGTTCGTTTTGTTCACTAACAGATTTTTTTGAAACAATTCCATGGATATCCTTTACATAGACACTCGCTACGGCAAGTAAATTTCCTGAAGCACTGGACAATGTAGCAGAAATAACCCCAGATAGAAGGATCCCTGAAATAAGAGGCGGCAATAATTCCACTGAAACGGTTGCTAAGGCATCGTTTGCGTTAATTGCAGGGAATGCAGATAAGGCAATTAACCCTAAAACGGCTGGAATAAATGCATATAAGGTCATGAGGGCGCCGCATAATAGAGAACCTACAACGGCTACCTTCTGATTTTTAGCCGAATAATACCGTTGAACAGCTTCTTGTCCGGTTGAAAATGTCATAAAATACATTAATGTTAACCCTATAATGGTTCCCCAGCCAATCTTTGTAAAGCCCAACTGTTCGCGTGGAATATTTGAAAACACGTGATCTACCCCTCCGGCACTATGAAAGGCAAACGGAACAGCAATCGCAAACCCAATAACAATAATAAAAAATTGAACAAAATCGGTTAGAGTAACACTCCACATCCCGCCTAGATAGGTGTAAAAGACAACACCTAATCCCGCTATTACAATAGCCCACTTCAAATCAAATCCGGTTAAAATATGGACAATCGAGGCCGTTGCGGTAATTTGTACGGCAGCTAAGGCAATAGATGCAATAAAAGACAAGAAACTAGAAATGGCATAACTACTTTTACCATATCTTCTACCAATGATTTCTGGCACTGTCGTTGCCATTGCTTTACGCATATAAGGTGCAACAAAGGATACTAGTAAAATACCAATACCCGCCGAGACAACATACCACCCTGCAGAAAGCCCCCAATCCCCGTAAGCTTTAGAGGCCACTCCAACTGAGCTTCCTCCGCCAATCTCAGTGGCAGCTAATGTTCCTGCAAGCATAATTGGACCTAATCGACGGCCAGCTAGATGATAATCATTACTATCTTTAATCTTTGTTTTTGCATATAATCCAATCCCGATCATTGCGGCCATATAAACAATTATTATCGTCCAAATAATACCCATGAATTATCCCCCTTAAAATTAGCTTGCATGGAATCTATTTTTTAGCTCTGATACAGTGATACAGTAAGTCTTGCCTATGAATTGACGAATCCCAGTGGATGTGAGTCTAATTTCCGCTAGCTAACATAAGACTGCAATCTCAATACACTCTATCAATCTTGATTATTTTATGCTTAAGTAGTCATCTAAATCTAAGTCCTCTTAAGAAAACGTCCCTCACCTTTTTGCCCTAAGAATTTTTCCTTTTGTACAATCACTTTCCCTTTTGATAAAACAGTATCTGGACGTCCCAAAAGCTCCAATCCACTATAAGGTGAAAAGTCTGAAGCCATGTGATGATTATTGTCTTTTATCCAATACGGTTTATTGGGGTCAAAGATAACCATATCAGCATCCATCCCAATAGAAATATGCCCTTTTTGAGAGGATAGTCCAAATATTTGGGATGGATTATAACTCAATATTTTTACAAGTTGCTGCTTAGTAATTTTTTCTTTGTTTACACCAAAATGATACATTAATGGTAATAACCACTCTGTTCCATGGATTCCAGGGGAAACAGTTGTGAAGTTCTGCTTCCCAGATAACTTCTTTTCCTCACTAAAGGCACAATGATCACTGCTAACGACAGAGATAATTTCTTCCTGTATTCCCTTCCATAGTGCTTCTAAATCGGATTCCGCCCGTAACGGAGGGGCCATAATATACTTGTGCCCATCCTCTTTTTTATAATTGTCTCGAGAAAGCAACAAGTAATGAGGACAAGTTTCTGCAATCACTTTAATACCTCTTCTTTGCGCATCTCTTATAAGCTCAAGCCCCTCTTTTGTTGAAACATGTACGATATAAATTGATGCACCTGTTTTTTCTGCAAAGAGTATCATTCTGGAAATACACTCTGCCTCTGAAATATTAGGACGGCTATTGGGGTAATTTTCCGGAGTAGCCCTATTGGTTTTAATTAATTCTTCGGTTAACGATTCGCACATGGAGTCATTTTCGGCATGAATCATGACAAATCCACCTTGTTCATGAATATGCTGCATCAAGGTAAGACAATCATAGTCCTCGATTTTAAAACCTGCTTTTTTATATGTCGTAAACATTTTAATAGATGGGTAGCCTTCTTTAATTAATCCCTTTACCGTGTCTAATGTTTTTTCATCTGCATTTGTCACATGACAGTGTAGTCCATAATCAATACAGACCATCCCATCCGCTTCACTTCTTCTTCTATTTACTGCATCATCAACCGTTTCACCCTGTTGTTGAATCGCAAAATCGATGATGGTTGTAACCCCACCAAATGCGGCAGCTCTCGTCCCTGTGAAAAAATCATCCTCTGTTTTAGCTGAGCCTCCCCAATGATCAATATGAGTGTGCATATCAATAACTCCAGGCATGATAAGCTTGCCGGCAGCATCTATAACATTTGTCCCATTATTATCTTCTATCTTGCCAATACTAGTAATCTTTCCGTCTCTTATTTCTATATCAGCAGTATATTCTTCAAATGCTGTTATAATTGTTCCATTTTTAATGACCAAATCCATCGTTTATCCCCCTTACATCGCATTAATTATTGAAAAAAACATCAACCAATTCAATTTACATGAATACGTTTTCTTCAGGGTTAAATTTTTCCTCCAATTTTTGATTATACTTAGGAAGGACTAATATCTTCATAAAGACAACATAGAAAATTAAACTTAGAAAGAAGCTAATAAAAAAGGAGTAGTCAGGAAAAAGGAATCCAATAACAAATGAAATCACAAGTGTTAGAAGCGAGGCTGGATTATAATTTTTCAAATAGGTGTATTGTCCGCCCTTCTCATATAAGTCTTTAACATTCAGTTTTCGTTTTCTAATAAAATAGTAATCTGCAATTATAATACCAGCGATTGGTCCTAACAATCCTGAAGTAATTACTTGAAAATGAACTAAATAGCCGCTAAACTTCCAAGGCATAATAATAATCCCTAAAATCCCTGAAACAATCGTTGCTTTGGCAAAGTTCAGTTTAGGAAAAAGGTTTATAAGAATATAAGCTGGAGGCATCAGATTTGCCGCAATATTTGTTGACCACTGGGCAAAAATAATTGTTAAAAAGGCAACAATTAAAATGAATGGATTTGATGAGCCAAATGCTTGAATAAGGACATCAATAGGATTCCAAACTCCAGTTAAGACACCTGCAACCATACCAACCATAATGACAAGGCTTCCTACGAGGATTAAACCCAGAACTTGACCGATAATTGCATTCTTGTTAACGGCAAAAAAACCTGCATTAAAAGAGTAATTCTTATCCCTTCTTAACTTTCTTGTTAAATCTGGGCTATTCAATGACATAGTAATCCATCCGCCCGCAACTCCCATAACGGCAAAACTAAAGGCAGTTGTTCCTTTCCCAGGAACAGCCATAAGATCAACAATTGTTACATTATGTGATTTTAACAACCACATTACGGTTACACCTAATACAACAACAAGTAATGGAATTGCTACCCAATCAAATTTCGCCATCGCTTTTAATCCGTAGATTGCATTAAACACTTGAACGGCAGCAAATAAAATGATTAAAACAGTAACATTGGATACCCCAACTGTCATTTTTACAATTTCATTCAAAGCCAGTGCCCCAACCCATGTTTGAAAGCCGAACCAAAATAAACAGGGAATAGTCCGGATGATACCGGGAATATGAGCCCCACTATAACCAAAACAAGCACGCATATAAACAGTAAAAGGGATGCCATATCGCATTCCAATATCTCCGTTCAACACCAATAGAGCGGTTACTAATGTGTAAGCAGCCAGCGTGGCCCATATAATACCAACAGGGGATATTCCAGGATAGAGCTGCGCACCCACGGCAAATCCCGCAATCCCGATTGTCATTCCAGCCCATAATAATGTAAAGTCAAATAAAGTTAAATTTCGGTCACTATCCTTAGAAGGTAAAATGTCGGAATTTTTTAATTCCATTTGAACATCCTCCTTATGAAAATGGTTTGAATGGTTTAAGACCATTTCAATTTGTTTTTTTATGGTTTCCTTTTTTCGAATCTAAGAACTCCCTATCTTATGTTTTTCTCTTTATAAACTTCCCTTGTCCTCTTTTTCCTAAAAATTGATTATTTTTTACTGCTATTTCACCGCGTTGAAACACCAAATCAATCTTACCCTGTACTTCCAATCCTTCGTAAACTGTATAATCAACCGCACTTTGCATTCTTGCCTTAGTAATAATTTCTGTTTCGGCTGGATTGATAATCACAATATCGGCGTCAGATCCTGGCTGCAAGATCCCCTTTTGAGGGTACAGTCCAAATGTTTTAGCTGGATTGGTACATATGGCTGCAACGAATTGATTAATGCTGATTCTATTTTTCATAACCCCCTCAGAAAAGACCACTCTAACCCTTTCCTCGACTCCCGGGGCTCCATTTGGACATAACGTAAAGTTATCCCTTCCTAATTGTTTATCGCCGTGAAAATCAAATGGGCAATGATCGGTTCCAATTACTTGGATTTGATTATCAGCAAGTCCTTGCCAAAGTGCCTCACAATCCTTCTGTTTTCTTAATGGAGGGGACATAATGTACTTTAAACCTTCATCATGATCGGCAAGATATTTTTCCTCCGTTAACGTTAAGTATTGTGGGCATGTCTCCAAAAATATGTTGGTATAGCCATTTTTTCTTGCATCCTCTACTACTCTTAAACCTTTTTTGGTAGAAAGATGAACAATATAGATTGGCGTTCCTCCCGCCATATTTGCCAAATGGATCATACGTCCTACAGCTTCTGCTTCACAATCATCCGGCCTGCTCTTTGCATGATAAATCGGTGCGGTTTTACCTTCCGCGATAAATGTATGGCGTAAATGATTGATCACTTCATGATTTTCAGCATGAACAGTAATTACCACATTGAGTTCTTTTGCCTTCTTAAGGATTCTATATATCTCTTCGTCACTTAGCTTAAAATCATAGGTTAAATAGATTTTAAAACTAGTAATCCCTTGCTCTACTAATTCTTCCATCTCATCTAGAATATGATCATTTACGTACTGGACAACTCCATGAAATGAGTAATCAATGACCGCCCTTCCCTCGGCAAGCCTATGGTATAAATCTACTTGATGCTCTAATTTACACCCATTGGGTCCAAACGCAAGGTGATCAACAATGGTAGTTGTCCCTCCACATACGGCAGCAACACTGCCCGAATAAAAGTCATCAACTGCTCGGGAAGCACCAGATTGTAAATCAAAATGAGTGTGCACATCCACAGCTCCAGGCAAAACATATTTACCTGAAGCGTCAATAATTTCTACATCTTCTAGTGATATATTTGCTCCAATATTTATAATTTTCCCGTCATCAATCAAGATATCTGCAACATACGTTTCGCTCGGTGACACAATCGTTCCATTTTTAATAATTTTCATCGAAAGGCCTTCTTTCGTTCTTTAAATAATCTGGCATTTAGGAGAGAATTTACCTCTACTTAATGCCAGATTCCTAATTGATTAAAATTTCCAACTTACTTATTTTCTTCTGATCTGGCTGCTTATAGAGTCCAATTTTAGAAATAGGACAGTGATTTTTCACCATCATTTCTAGTAATAAATAACCATACTCCACAGGATCAATAACAGGGACCCCAAGCTCTGTCTCTAATTCTTCCTTCATTCCTGTCATTCCAGCGCATCCAAGAATGAGAACCTCTCCCCCTTTTTCAATTGCTTTTGCCCCAACCGCTGATAACTTTGCAATACTGGCCTTTTTATCTTTCTCAATTTCCAAAACTGAGACACCGATAGGCTCTATCGATGCCAACCGTGACTGAAACCCATATTGATTAACCATATCTTCCATCATCGGAACAGCTTTATGTGAAGCCACTAATAAACTGAACTTTTGCCCCATTATTGTAGACAACGCGATCGAAGCTTCTGCTATACCAATCACAGGATAATCACAGATTTCCTTTAAAGAAAACAAACCGGGGTCACCATAACAGGAAACCAAAATGCCATCATAGTCCTCGCCAACTTTTTGAACCAGGCGTATACACCCAAAAGCAGCCAGCGAGTAATCGTAAAAAGATTCTAACGATTGGGGGCCAAAGTCGGGCATCGTTACAGTCACATCCATATCAAAATCTTTTATTTGATTAATTGTCGTTTGTATATCCTTAGTCATTTCTGCCGATGTATTTGGATTAATAACTAATAGTTTCTTGGTCATGATTATCCTCCAAAGCCATCTTTATATCACTTTTTGATATTTTTAAATAAACATAGTATATGAAGCCTGCCCCTACACTGCCTAAAACATAAGAGTTGTTAAAAATAAATTGAAAAGAAGGAATAAATTTACCTAATAGCACAGCAATAGTTCCTAGTAATAAGATAATTATTAGTTCAATATTCCAGCCCTTTATATAATAATATTTTCCCCCGTCCTCTCTATAAATGGATACCAAATCAACCTTCATTCGGTGAGCAAAAAGATAGGAAACTACAAAAATCCCCGAAATTGGTCCTAATAATGCACCCAATACACCTAATACTTCAAATATCAGCGCATCAGGAGTTGCGAGCGTTTTCCATGGCTGACCTATTAAGGCAAGTAGTGCGGCAATAAAAGAAGCAGTCTTGTAAGATATTTTTTTAGCAAGCAATGTTGCTAATACATTTGTGGGTGGTACTAAATTAGCAGCCACGTTTGTTGTCAGTACAGCCATAATGATAAATAAAGAAAAGAGGATTACAATGAATGGATTGTCAAATCTACTGACAAGTACCGCTGGTTCCCAAATGGATTCATTAAAGGCTATTGCTGCACCCGCTGTACCACAGATTCCGACAAAGGAAATAAACGCAGTCATGAAAGGTGCACCAACAATTTGGCCTAGCATTTGCGACTTTTGAGATTTACTGTGTTTTGTAAAATCCGCCATTGATAAAGCGATTCCGGCATCGAAGGCAATCATGGCTGAAAGAGCTGGCCAAAACAACAGCCAAAAATTTGAATTGGGATTTCCTTGTAATGATGGTTCTGCTAATAACGAACTAAAACTCCAATTGGCTGTAGAAAGTCCCCAAATAATAACGATAAAGCTTAGGACAATTAATACTGGGGCGGAATAACCTTGCAAAGCCTTAACAGCTCTTGAGCCGGATGCAGCAATATAGACATTCATTAGCCAAAAAATTAAAAATGAAATAAATAACCCAACAAAGCCAAATCCTTTCCAAGATGGCACAATTGTTCCAATTATCGCATTCACTGCTTGCCCACCAATCCAGGCTTGAACCCCAAACCAAAAACAGCCAAGGATTCCTCTAATTAATGCAGGGACAATAATCCCCTTGGTGCCAAAAGCCATTTTACAAAGCATTGGAAAATTAAGTCCGTATTTTGTACCAAAGTGGCCTAATATAACCGCAAACGCCATTACAAGAGTATGACCTAATACAATAGTAAATAACGCTTCGTACCACGCCATACCCGCAACAATCAACCCACTCGCCACCTGATAAACTGCAATGGAAACTAGCATGCCAATCCATAAGTTCCCCATGCTCCATGCAGACCAGTCTCTTTCTTTTGCAAATATCGGTCTGGTAGATTCAGTATAGTTATTTTTGTACTGTTTAATTTTAGCAATGCCCTCATCCGTTAACTCAACAATATCCCCTACTTGCCTTTGATATTTCCCCATAATATCCCTCCGATTATTGTCCAAAATTTTTATACTTTCAGAGGCTCAACATGATAATTTCGTCTAATTACACTTCCCGCTGCTTTCCGGTATGCCTTCTCTCCTTGTATAACAACCTCCCCATTCACAATCACCGTATCAATCCCCAAATTATACTGCCGCGGCCTTTCAAAGGTTGCTTGATCAATAATTTGATCTGGATCAAAGATCACAAGATCCGCTGCTAATCCCTCTCTTATGATTCCACGGTCCTGTAAGCCTATAATTCTAGCTGGCTGGGAGGTCATTCGGCGAATCATATCTTCTAGCGGCAATACGTTTTCTTCCCTTACATATTTTCCGAGAATGCGAGGGAATGACCCATATGCCCGAGGATGTGGCTCACCACCCAGTAAACCATCACTGCCGATCGTTCCGGCGGGATGAGCAAGAATCGCTTTTACAGATTCTTCATTCATAACAAAGTCAATCATTCCAACACCATTTTTTTCATGGAGAATTAAATCGAGCGCCACCTCTGCAATATTTTCACTTTGATCTAATTCAGCTATCTGGGTAATTGTTTTTCCGACACAATATTGCTTCGCTTCAGACTCAACGGATGTGATGATGATTCCATCCCAGCCGGCCCATTTTGACATGCTGTCCCAGCCTTTGAATCCTGTGGCCATTTCTTTCATCATTTTTTCCCGAAGTTCGCGGTCTTCTAATCGCTTTAGCAGCTGATCCGTGCCGCCATCATGCACCCAAGGAGGGAGAATAGCACTTAACATCGTGCTGCCAGCAGTATACGGGTACTGGTCAAACGTTACCTCCAGTCCATCCGCACGGGCTTGATCAATCTTTTTTAATACATCAGGCGTTTTGTGCCAGTTATCCTTCCCACAATTTTTCAAATGTGAAAAATGTAGATGGGCACCACATCTCTTCATCATGTCAATCAATTCCTGCATCGATTCTAAAATCTCATCCCCTTCACTTCTTTGATGGATGACAAGGGGCACTCCATATTCAGCAATGACTTCACATAAAGCCTCTAATTCTTTCATTTCAGCAAAACAACATGGCGGATAAATTAATCCTGTCGATAAACCAACTGCTCCTTCATCAAGCGAGCGGCGGAGAACGACCTGCATTTGCTTAATTTCTTCATCTGTTGCGGGTCTGTTATCGAGACCCATTACCTCCATTCGGATATTTCCATGCGGTGCAAGAACGGCTAAATTGTAGCTTGGCTTATTTCTTTCAATTTTGTCTAAATAGTCACCAACCGTAGCCCAATCCCATTCAATTGGAGGGTTCCCGTCTAATCCTGCTAGATTTTTCCTCCAAGCAGAAACATATTCTTTTGGTAGGGGCGCTGCAGCAATTCCATCCTGCCCAAGTAAATCTGTTGTAATTCCTTGACGTACTTTTGCTTCAATTAATGGTTCATCAAGTATCACCAAATCTGAATGGGTATGCATATCAATAAAACCGGGACTTACTACTTGATTCTGTACATCAATCTCTTCTTTAGCTTGGCAATTTGTTAGTTTACCAATTTTGGCAATTTTCCCATTCTCTATGGCAAGATCTCCGTAATACCACGGTGATCCAGTACCATCAATAATTTTTCCATTACGAATAATAAGATCATACATGTTTTGCCGTCTCCTTTTCTTTTGATTGAATAGATGTCAGCGCTCTCATAATTGCCGTGTAACCAGTGGTTGCTTTCACTAATTGATCAATCTCGATATATTCATCATCCACATGGGCTTGAGATTCCAAGGAAGGGCCAAATCCAATGGTTGGAATATTTGCTTCACCTGCAAAGTGACTTCCGTTTGTGCAGAAAGAATAATGGGAAAGTTCAGGTTCAAGGCCAATTGCGGTCAATTCTTTTAAAGGAAGCCGGACAAAATCTTCCTCATCATCGAATAACCAGCCCGGGAAAAATCGTTCATCACTTATCATTGCACCTGTATAACAGCGTTCTTCACCGAAAGCATATTTGACTGTTGCTTTAAAATTCCGATCCTCTAATTGAAGCTTGTCAATTAAATGGTTGATAGGAGCGAGCACAGATTCCTTTGTTTCTCCAACTAATAAACGGCGGTCAAACGTTGCTTTACATAAGGATGGAACGACGGATGCACCTGGATATGGAGATGATTTAATGTCTGTTAATTCAAGAATTCCTTTTCCCAAAATTTCGTGTTCCATTATAGGTAATTCACGGATCTCAGAAATCAGCTTCATCATTTGGTAAACTGCATTGTTTCCTTTTTCAGGATTGGAGGAATGGGCCGGTTTCCCCATCGTTTCAACAACGATCTCCGCACGTCCTCTTTGCCCGCGATTTAATCGTAAATTGGTTGCCTCTCCGATCACCACATAATCTGGATGGATAATTTCGCTTACCCTGCGTGTGGCAACCCCCTCAAAACACTCCTCATGGACACTACAGGATACGACCACTTTGCCAGGAAACGCCTTCCCAGTATCCTCGGCAAAATATACCGCAGCAGCAATCATCGCACTGACTGCGCCCTTCATATCAGAGGTCCCGCGTCCGAATATTTTCCCATCCTTAATTTCTCCTGAAAAAGGGTCCACGGTCCAACGATCGAAAGTGACGGGTACCGTATCAATATGACCGTCAAACAAAACAGTCGGACCCTCATACTCCCCTTCCATCACTAGCATGACATTCCCAAGCTCATCCACAATGATCTCATCAAAACCATTCTGCTCTGCAAAACCCTTAATTTCTTCAGCTACTAAATTTTCTTCCCCCGAAAAGCTCTTCAACCTTATCAACGATTGGCAAAGCTCAATCACCTTTTGCTTTCTCTCTTCAATCAACATCATTTCTTCCTCCTATATAGAATTTGAAGCAGAGGTACGGTTCTTGTGCTTTCAAAAATATGTGAATGATGCATGAGAACCATCCCCACGCTTCCTTTGCTTCAATTTACAGGATAGCTTCCTTCCCAAACGACTTTCCGGTAGTGATCTGGGTCGGTGTCCCCTTCAGTACTGATAAATAGGATTCGAGATTCAGAGTCTAGTGATAACTCTTGGCAAATTGGTTGATTCTCTTCAAACTTACGTAAATAATAGAGCAAACCAAGTGGTGCTGAGCCGGATTCGCCGGAGATGACACGAGGATCATCCGCCAATGGATTTCCTAAAACACGCATCCCTAACGCAGCAATACTGTCATCACACGAAAAGGTTGCTTTCGCATATTGACGAAGAATCCGAAAGGCCCTTGTATTTGGTTCGCCGCAAGCAAGACCAGCCATAATCGTATCCATCATTCCCGTTACAATTTCCCGTTTACCTTCTTTATTAGCGAAGGACTTGTAATAGCAATCGGCTTTATCCGGCTCGACAACCATCACAACGGGAGGGTTACCCCGGTAATGCTGAACCATATAAGCCGTAATAGCGGCAGCGAATGAACCTACTCCTGCCTGAAGGAAAATGTGAGTTGGCTGCTCCCCTAGTTCTTTATCGAGTTGGCCAACAATTTCCTTCCCCATCGTGGCATATCCTTGCATGATCCATAGCGGGATATGATCATAGCCTTCCCAAGCAGTATCCTGAACCATAACCCAGCCATTTTTGCTGGCAAGATCGGCGCACATTCTAACCGCATCGTCATAATTTAATTCCGTAATATCCGCCACTGCCCCTTCCTGACGAATCGCTTTAAGGCGTATGATCGACGAACCTTTTGGCATATAGATCACCGATTGATGGCCCAGCTCTCTTGCTGCCCAGGCTACCCCGCGGCCATGATTACCATCTGTTGCCGAAATAAAGGTTAAGGTACCTAACTTTTCTTTTACCCTAGGAGACTGTAATTCTTGAAATGAAAGATTCTCAATCTTTTCACCTAATCGGTCAGCCAAGTATTTTGCTACGGCATAAATTCCGCCCATTACCTTAAAGGCATTAAGGCCAAACCGGTACGATTCATCCTTTACCCTTATGTCAGCAACTTGTAAATACTCAGCTAAATTTTTCAAGTGAACCAATGGCGTTTCTGTATAGGCCTTATGTGTCTTTTGAAACTCATGAATAGCTTTTACCTCTTTTTCTTGAAAAAACTGCAATTCCTCATCGTTATATACAGGATCATAGTAATTATTCTTCACCCATTTTATGGCTGATTGAATGGTATTCTGCATCATTCGAGCCTCCTATCTTTTAATGGCTATTGCCTCTATTTCTACCAAAGCCCCTTTGGGAATCGCTGCTACTTCTACACAGCTTCTCGCAGGTTTGTGAGTCGTAAAATACGAACCATATACTTCATTCACACTCTGAAACGCATCAATTGAATCAAGAAAAATAGTCGTTTTTACAATATCCTTTAACTCAAGATCTAACTCAGATAATAGACCGATAATATTTTGCATGATTTGCTCTGTTTGCTCCCCAGCTGTACTGCCTACAATATTTCCACTTTCAGGATGTATCGGCAGCATTCCTGATAAAAAAACGAAACCATTAGCCGTAACAGCTTGAGAATATGGACCTACGGCTGCTGGTGCTTTCCCTGTTTGGACTTGTTGGATCATATCTTTTTTCCTCCCTTTATGATTTCTACTTACATTACGTTGCAAAATTCGTGCCAAATGGATAAACTGCATGATAAAGCGGTTTTCTCATAAATTCGCAGACACCATTTCGTATCAAATTGAGACTAAATCATGCATATAAATCCAAATATTCTGAATGATAGTAAAAGAAATATAAAAAGTATCAAATTGAGACTAAATATCAATTTGATACTTTTTAATCTTCCGAAATAAAGTTGCTCGTCCAATTCCCAATAACTTACTTGCATCCTCAATATTAAGATGATGATTTTGAACAAATTGAAGAGCCTTTTTAATGAGCTCTTTTTCCATTTCAACTAAAGAGTAGGATGGTATTGGAAGCGGAATACTCTTTTTATCTACTTCTAACTTCCGCTGAATTAATCCACCTGCCGCTTCCATCGTAATCCATCCAGATGTTATAAAATTAAATAAGTATTCGATGAAATTTTTTAATTCGCGGACATTCCCCTTCCACGGATAGGTGACGATTAAATTTTTCACATCCTTTCCAAGTCCTAAAACATTAGCATGAAAATGGTCATTGTAGATCGAAATAAAGTATTCACTAAGTGCAAGAATATCTTCTTTTCTGCTTCGTAGCGGCGGGATCACGATGGGAATAACATTTAATCGAAAAAATAAATCCTCTCTGAAATTCCCGCTGCCAACCATTTCCTGCAAATCTCTATTAGTTGCCGCAATCACACGCACATTAACAGGTATTGGATTGGTCCCACCAAGACGCTCAATTTCCTTCTGTTGGAGGACGCGTAATAGTTTTACTTGCAAAAGTGTAGGCATTTCCCCGATTTCATCTAAAAAAATCGTACCTTTTTGAGCTAATTCAAACTTACCCGGTTTTCCCTTATTATTAGCGCCTGTAAACGCACCTCTTTCATATCCAAATAATTCACTCTCTAATAAATTTTCTGGTATGGCACCACAATTTACTGTAATAAATGGATGCTCCCTTCTCATGCTGGAAAAGTGGATGGCTCTAGCAAACTCTTCCTTACCAGTCCCGCTTTCCCCCTGAATTAAAATCGTAGAATCCGATTGCGAAACCTTGAAGGCATATTCTTTCACCTCTACGATTTGGGTACTAACCCCGATTATTTGATCAAATGGTTTCCTTTGATCCTCCGTTGCCATTTCTGCCAAACTTTGAATTTCATTCACATCTTGAAGACTGATAAGAAACTCCTTATTTGGCTGCCCCTCAGTTGAGAGTTTTTGCTTCGTTAAAAATAAAGATTTTTCACCCCTGATAGTAGTTAAAGTAATGGTTTGATTTAAAGCCCTTTCATTATTCACAAATTCTTGAAGCAGGTTTTGGACATTTTGTGGAACTGATTTATTTTCTATCCCTAATAACAACTCTGCTTTTAAGTTTATTTCATTTAACGTTCCTCTATCATCTAGTACAATCATTCCTTCATTCACCAGGTCCATCAACTTAACCATTTTTTCCGAATTTCTTGTAAGCTGCTGAAGTGAAACGTGTAAATGCAATTTACTTGATAACAAATCTGCCATTTTTCCTAAAAAGGTCAAAATTCCATCCGTATTTTCAAAAAGTCGATGCCTTTGTTCCTCATTAAACGCTAAAAGGCCAATAACACCGATTGCTTGGTTTTCATATGTAATAGGGGTACAAATCTCTCCTGTCTCAGAGCAATTTTGAAAAAATTGACACCTTTCACATACCTCTGCAAACCCTGGATTAGTTATAATGACTGGCTGCCCAGTACGAATCGCAGATTTATAGACCAAATCCCCTTCCATTTTGTGAAGAACACTTACCCGTTGCTCTCCAGTACCCGCCACTCTTATAAAATGATGATTCGCAATTTCAACCTCAATCTTTAAGACAGCTGCAATAGCATCGGCAATACTTTGAACCACAGGCTGAATATTCATCAAATCCATTTCATCACCTCTATTAGTAGTCTTCCTACTCGCAATTTGATTCGTTGTATATTCTGAATATTACCACATCTCGAACCTCTTAAGAAGCAGAGGGAAGTTATCCAAATTATAAAGAGGACATTCCCGCTGCTAACAGCATTGGAAATGTCCTCTAAATAGCTATAATGAAAATAAAAGTAAAAATAGCACCACACTCACCTCATACTTCATACTTGTCTGCTTTCGAGCCTGCGTGCGATTAATGACAAACAATAGTTGACAATGAAGTACATGAAAGCTACTACAATAAAGATTGGAATAATGTAATTAACGTTTTGGGCATAGAGGATTTGGGCATTGTGCATGAATTCCGGTAGAGCAATTACTACGCACAGTGAAGTATCCTTCAATAAAGAGATAAATTGGCTGACAATCGGTGGAACCATTCGCCGAAGTGCTTGTGGCATGACAATATGCCATAATGCCTGGGTATACGTTAACCCTGATGAACGGGCAGCTTCAATTTGTCCTTTATCGATTGAATTCAAGCCGCCTCTTACAATCTCAGCCAGCATCGCTGATTCAAATACAGTCAATGCCGATATCGCTGCAACCGTGACACTTAGCTTCATTCCCACTTCCGGCAAGGCAAAAAAGGTAAAGAAAATGATGAGCAGAAGCGGCATATTTCGAATTGTTTCGACAATCACGGCCACGACCTTCGATAGGACCTTAATTTTTGCATATCGTAAGGTTCCTAACACGATGCCAATAATAAAGCTTAGGACAATCGAAACAAAGGCAATGTAAAGCGTCACCTTAAAACCATCAGCGAGGAATTTTAAATGATCGACTGAGAGAGCTCCTGCAATATCCATAATTCCCCCTCCTTAATGGCTTCTAGCCAAGCGTTTTTCCAAATAACCAACGCCCAGACTTAATGGTATTGTTAACACAAGGTAAAACATAGCGACAAAAATGTAGACATCAAATGTCACGAATGTATGGGAGGACACAAGATCACCGAAGTACATTAAATCTAACCCAGCAATCATTCCCAAAATAGCAGAGTTTTTTACCAGATTAATAAACTGGTTGCCAATTGGGGGAATGACTATTTTGATCGCTTGCGGTAAAATGATGATCCACATCGCCTGCAAATAGGTGAGACCCGATGATCTTGCTACCTCCATTTGTCCTTTCGGTACAGATTGTATTCCAGCTCGAATCGCTTCGGCAATAAAGGAAGCCGTATAAATGGCAAGGGCAATCGTACCTGCCACAAATCCGGTTAATGTTACACCGATGGCAGGAAGACCGATATAAAAGAAGAAGGCTATGATGAGCAAAGGAATATTTCTGATAAACTCAACATATGCGCTGCCAATCCAATTTAACGGTTTAATTGGCGCGATTCTCATAACGGCTACAATCACCCCGATAATAAAGCTCCCGATCAAGGCGATGATACTGGCCAGAATGGTATTCTTAAATCCTTCTAAATATGTATCCATGTTATTGATCAGTATTGAAAAATCAAGCATATAGATCTCCCCCCTTTTCATACAAAGTGGTCAGGATGAGCATGGTCTGCTCATCCCGATATCTGTGGCTGTTAGTTGGATTTGATCCATTTCTTGTGAATTTCATCGTACTTTCCACTATCTTTCATCTTCTTTAAAGCACTATTAATCGCATCAACTAATTCTTTATTTCCTTTTTTAACTGCAATTCCGTATGGCTCTTCCGTAAAAGTACCACCGACCAACTCATAGTTTGAATCCTGGTCAGCCATACCGTATAGAATGGAGTCATCTGTTGTTAAGGCATCTCCCTGACCGGATTTCAATGCTGTGAAGGCTTCTGTATAGTTTTCAAATTCTAAAACAGTTGTCTCTGGGGCTTTTTCACGAATATTGATAGCGGAGGTTGAGCCTTTAACTGCAAGAACCTTCGTACCCTTTTTCAAATCTTCAAGTCCTTTAATTGCGCTTCCCTTTTTGACAAGCAATGATTGTCCGGCATCAAAGTAGACATCTGAGAAATCAACCTCTTTTTTACGTTCCTCTGAAATCGTCATCGTTGCTACAATCGCATCAATATCGCCATTGTTTAACATCGGAATACGAGTTTTAGAGGTAACCTCTTTAAACTCAACCTTTTTCTCGTCACCAAGAATGTCTTTTGCCAACTCTTTTGAAATATCAATATCAAAACCTTCTACTTCACCGCTAGATGGGTTCTTAAGTCCAAATAATCTTGTATCATATTTTACACCGATAACAATTTTATCTTTCGATTTAATTTGTTCTAAAGCATTTTTTGCTGTACCTGACGTTTCTTTTTCTCCCCCTTTGCCGCATGCCGAAAGAAGCATGGAAGCCGATAATAAAAGTACGCCGGCGATCTTGCTAGTTTTACTCTTAAACATAGAAATCCCCCTTTGATTTTAATGATTTAATATACGGCTAAGAAATAGGCGAGCCCTTTCTTCTTTTGGATTCGCGTAAAAATCAGCCGGTTTTCCCTGTTCAAGAATCTGCCCGTGGTCCATAAAAATAATGCGATCTGCAACCTCTTTTGCAAATCCCATTTCATGGGTAACGACGACCATCGTCATTCCTTCCTTTGCCAGCGCTTTCATAACATCCAGCACTTCACCAATCATTTCCGGATCCAGGGCTGAAGTAGGCTCATCAAACAGCATAATTTCGGGCTTCATTGCAAGTCCTCTTGCAATCGCAACCCTTTGCTGCTGGCCTCCAGATAATTGAGATGGATAGGAATTTGCTTTTTCGGGTATACCTACTTTTTCAAGATAAAACCTTGCTATTTTCTCTGCTTCCTCTTTCGATTGTTTTAATACCATCAAGGGTGCGGTCGTAATGTTTTCAAGAACGGTTTTATGCGGATATAAATGAAAATGTTGAAATACCATCCCGATATTTCGCCTTAACTGATTGATATTTGTTTTTTTATCATTAACTTTCAAACCGTTTACGGTTAATTCACCGTCAGTGATCGTTTCCAGCCGATTAATACAGCGAAGCATCGTACTTTTCCCCGATCCAGAAGGACCTATGACAACGACGACTTCACCTTTATTAATTTCTAGATTAATATTTTTGAGAACATGAAAGTCCCCATAATACTTGTTCACAGAATCAAATCGAATCATACCAATCCCCCTCTCTGCTGTTTTTTTAAAAGTATGTAATCCGCAAAAATTGTCAAAAGGAGTAAACTTTAGACTCTTCTGAATAGACAAATAATTAACGGCATATAAATATACTACAATTCAATTCCAAATTAGTAAACACAAATATCCAAAAAATGTCATAATTATCAAAAAATAGATCGAAAGTAGTTAAATTTTTGTCGGAAGATACCAGGAAAATAGGAATAAATAACTGAATATAAATCCTGATGTAGAAGCAAGAGGACGGTTTTTATTTCTGGCAATTAATTGATATGTGTTCTGGCAGTATTTTATTGAATCATTACTCAAAGGGAAACTGTATGAACGTTAATATTTATACATATCTGTGAAGCTGTGATTATATTACTAACGGACAGTTCAATAAGAAATGTTAAAATAACCATAAAACGGGGTGGTTGTATTGGAAGTGAGCAAATGAAAAAAGAAAAGCTAATTAAAAAATATGATAAACAGGTAAAAATATATGAAAATAATCGTGCTAATCAAAAGCTTGCTGGATTGAGAAATAAAATAATAAAAAACGCATTCGGAAAAGTCTTAGAGGTCGGAGTTGGAGCAGGAGCGAACTTTCCTTACTATGATAGGAATAATGTGGAGGTAACAGGAGTTGATTTTAGCTCAGAGATGATTAAGAGTGCCAAAAGAGCAGCATCAATTTTTCAAGTGAAAGCAGAATTTATACAGGAAGATATTGATGAGTTGATTTTAGAACACAACTCTTTTGATTGCATCGTATCAACCCTTTCACTTTGCAGTTATCCTGACCCAATTGTAACATTAAGTAAATTTAATAGTTGGTGCCGGAAGGATGGGGTCATATTGTTAATGGAACATGGTCTGAGCTCTAATCCATTACTATCCTTTACTCAAAAAATGATTGACCCACTTTATACTAAAATATCTGGGTGTCATTGTAACAGAAATATCGATAAGATAATTGAAAAATCTAATCTTCAAGTCGATCATATCGAACGGTATTGGTCAGATATCATCTATTTAATACAGGCAAGACCCGCTAAGTAACAGTTCGATTTTTATGGAGTTGTATTTCTTGCTCTCCCATTTTGACCCATAACTGATGGTCACGGATAAATGCAGCTTTTATTAGCACTTCTGCACTTACCGTCATTGAAATACTAACAAAATGATCTTCATCAAGCTATTGAAGACCAAAACTCTGAACGAATTCTAGCAAAATGGTCTTCATCGAGCTATTGAAGACCAAGACTCTGATCGAATTCTAGCAAAATGGTCTTCATCGAGCTATTGAAGACCAAAACTCTGAACGAATACTAGCAAAATGGTCTTCATCGAGCTATTGAAGACCAAAACTCTGAACGAATTCTAGCAAAATGGTCTTCATCGAGCTATTGAAGACCAAAACTCTGAACGAATTCTAGCAAAATGGTCTTCAT
>Ga0213822_1000569_pt1 | contig 27444 bp, 28 predicted proteins | sample MC6MC0908MG_FD_179872 | JGI IMG/M metagenome (GOLD analysis project Ga0213822, IMG submission 179872) | Enriched soil aggregate microbial communities from Iowa State University, Ames, United States - MC6-MC0908-MG | ecosystem: Environmental > Terrestrial > Soil > Unclassified | place: USA: Iowa...
AAAAAGCGTTAGATCCTAATGTAATTGTCGCATGGGAACATAATCAGAAACTTCTTAGACCGAAGCACGGTTTTCCATTTCGATTAATTGTTCCAGGCTGGTATGGGATGGCATCAGTGAAATGGTTAAAAACGATACGTGTAATAAATCATCATTTTTCTGGTCCTTTCCAGTCGGATGACTATGTCTATTATCCTCATAAGGATCAAGACAAAGATTCATTTCCTGTGACTACTAATCGTGTAAATTCCATCATTCAACATCCGCGTGACCGGCAAATCCTAAAACCTGGAGTGCATGAGATAAATGGTTTAGCTTGGACAGGCGAAGGTGCAATTACTTCTGTTGAACTCAGTTTTGATAATGGAGAAACATGGAAAACCGCCCCACTTCATGACACACCTCAAAAATATCAATGGGTGAAATGGTCATATTCCTATGTTTTCGAAAAAAATCACGAGTACAAAATCATGGTACGTGCCTTTGATTCATTAGGCCAATCACAACCTGATAAAGCATTCTGGAATCGTAATGGATACGGCTTTAATGAAGTTTCACAGGTTAAGATACAAATAGAAAAATAGCTTTCATATCTATAGCGATCCAATTATTTTACAAAGGCAATAATCAACAGACACCGAAGACACCCCGGTGTTTTTTTTGTTTGCAAAACTATCTAGGAAGAATAAAAAAAATTGTTCTTTTACAGGAGAATGGGAAAAATAAATATGAGGAGGTGATTGTGCATGAAAAATAAGGAAAATGAAGCGATTGAGGCAAATCAAAAAATGGATGATTTTTTTTATGAATCTGGATACAGGAACATTAAAGGAGATTCTGAAGTAGATACTGCAAATCTCGAAATCCAGGAGCAGTTTTATGGACCTGACAAAGAAGACCATTCTCTTCCTTTTCATGTTGATATCAACAATCCCCCTATAAAAAAGTAAACAAAAGCCTTTTTTGTGCTCTTTTGCATAAAAAAGGCTTTCCATTTTGTCGATTCTTTACAAACATGAAACGCCAGCTCAATTTATAGTTCGAATCTTTTTCATATTCCTTTGGAAATTCTACGTTCTAATCACTATATCAAGATAAAAAAAAACATCCTATTATTTTTCCAGCATTAATTTTAAAATGAGTTCATCTGTTTGATGTGTACCTTCGTTTCCAAGTTTGCAGAAGCTTTCAATACTTTTTTCTACATCATCGTGAATAAATCCGTCAGTTGATTTTATTTCTTGATGATTAAGTGCCAATAGCGCTGACTGGACAGCAACATTTGAACACGTTGAAACCTTCATGGCACAGCCGGCCTTAGCCCCATCGCAAATCATTCCTGATACGTTACCAATTGTATTTTGAATAGCTGCTTTAATTTGCTGAAGACTTCCATTTAGTAAATAAACAATCGCTCCACTCGCACCCATCCCGGCAGCGGTTACTCCGCATAAGGCAGAAAGGCGTCCAAAATTAGATTTGATATGAATGGTTATTAGATGGCTAAGGGCAACAGCTCGAATCATCCTTTCCTCGGATACTTGCAGCTTTTCGGCTGCTGCAACAACAGGAAGTGTAACGGCAATACCCTGATTTCCACTCCCGGTATTCGCCATCACAGGAAGAGTTGAACCTGCCATTCTGGCATCTGAACCGGCGGCGGCAAGGGACATGGCAACAGTGGCCAAATCATCGGATAAAATTCCTTTTTTTACATTCTCTTTTATCGTTTTACCAACATTTAAACCATAATCACCGGAAAGTCCTTCTAATCCAATGATTTTATTTAATTCGATACTCTTTCTTACTAGGACTAAGTCGTTAATATCCGCCGTTAGCACCCATTCAAATATTTCATCAATTGTCAGGGCTTCCAATTCCTCTTCATCGGTTTGGATTCCGATATTCTCACATCCGCCCAGATACACAGCATTTCCATCTACTTCAATTAAGGTGATATTGCTATGATTATCAGAAATTACCACCCTAGAGGTCTTCTGATCTGTTTCTACAACAACTTCAATATAAAGTCTTTTTGGTGTATCCGCTTGACCGGCAGTTACTTTTCCCGCTTCAATGAGTTTTAATGCCGTCCGTTCATCCTCTTTAGTGATCCCATCTAAAATTTCTAATTTTTTATTTGGATTTCCAGCGACCGCTCCAAGGGCAGCTGCGAATTCGAGACCTTTTGCCGACATTCCCGGAATCCCCACTGATTTTGCATTTTTAATAATATTTCCGCTCGCTTTAACACTTATTGCCTGTATTTGTCCATGAGCATAGCTCTTTGCAGTTGCTGCCGCCAATACAATTGCAACTGGCTCTGTACAACCAAGGGCGATTACTAATTCTTTTTCTAAAACGGCTAATATTTTGTGCTTCCCCATTTCGTGCCCCCTTAAAGATAACGTTTCTAACATTTTATCATAATAGCACTTTAGTTTTTTAGTCTTTTTCTTCGCTGAAATTATGATCCTTGATCCTCAAACTTTTATGAAAAAATGTTATACTTGCTATGGATATTCATGCGTAACAAAGCAAGATTAACATCTTAGGAGTGTGTTTTATGAACTACAAGGTTGTCATCTTAGATATAGACGGAACCATCCTCCCACATGGAAAATCAATTAGTCATGCCACAAAACATGCGATCCAACAGTTAAGGGATAAAAATATGAAAGTTGTCATTGCTACGGGGAGAGCCCCTTATTTTTCAGGGTCTATTATTGAGGAAACAGGAGTAGACTCTATGGTCTTTTTTAATGGTGCGTATGTCTACCATGAAGGAAAAGAAATTTACAAGAACGCAATTGAGAAACATGTATTAAATAAGGTACATCTTTTGTCAGATGATTATCATCATCCGCTTACATTTTTAGGTAGTACGAGCTTTAAAGTTACCGATTTAAGCCATCCATTCGTATTAGAGGCGTATCTGCATGATTCATGGAAGCCTGAACTTGCTCCACCTCAGTTTTGGATGGACCAGGATATTTATCAATTGTTCCTTCATTGTGATGCGGAGGAAGAGGTATCCTACCAATCAAAGATTCCGGAATTAGATTTTAGAAGGTGGGCCTCAACCGGAGCTAGAACATGTGATGTGAATTTATCCAAATCAAACAAAGCTGTAGGTCTTACAATATTGTTAGAAAAACTCGGCATTGCTCCTGAAGAAGCAGTTGCATTTGGGGATGGTCTGAATGATATTGAAATGCTTTCTTTTGTAGGAATGGGAGTGGCCATGGGGTCTGCCCGGGATGAAGTGAAACAAGCAGCCAATATGGTCACACTCTCCGCCGAAGAAGATGGAGTACGATACGGTTTAGAACGAATTGGTTTAATTTAACTTATCGGCATTTCCAAAACAAATATAGGGTCATAAAATCATAATGAAAACACAAAATAAATTGTAGCAAATCGGCACATATTAAATAAAAAGGTGTGTTTACCATTGGATTTTCCTACAATTAAAACGAATTTCTGGGATGTAATTTTAGCTATACCGATCATATTATTGTTAACTCAAATTATTAAGGTTTTTTTCAAAGTCCCGAAATGGCTGGTACCGTCCATTGCACTCATTTTAGGTCTAGGTATTTCAATTTTTATTAGTCACAAACACAACATACTTGCCGGAATCTTTATGGGTTGGTTTTATGGATACGCAGCAATCGGGACATATGCTTCTTTAAAAACGAACCTTATTACTTTTAGAAATAAAACAAGTAAATAATATTAAACGAATTTCAAGTAATAGGTAATATTCGTAATGGGAAGATTTACATGATTAAAATATTGAGGATGAATCGTAATGGAAGAGGTAGTTTTTACAATACTCCGCACAGTCGTTTCCATCTTAATCTTAATGGTTTGTTCATTATGGTTTGGAAAACAGATCAACTCTCATATTAACCTTTATAATTTTGCATTCTCAATTACCCTAGGTTCTTTTATTGCCAACATGGGATTTGATATCAAATTAAATTTTTTGCCTATGCTCTCTGCTTTTTTAACACTAATTCTGCTCTTTTTTTCATTTTCTCTTATTTCTTCAAAAAATAGGATATTCCGAAAATGGTTATCGGGTAGGCCTACTGTTGTCATTGAAAAGGGAAAAATCCTCGATAGTAACATGAAAAAAATTAGGTATACACTTGATGATTTAAATCAACAGCTAAGAGAATTAGGAATATTTGATTTGATTGAAGTGGAGTTTGCCATCTTGGAAGTGAGCGGAAAGTTATCAGTTATGAAGAAGACAAAATATCAAAATTCCACGAAACAAGATTTAAATCCTACTATACAAAATAAAGATGTAATAATTCCAAAAGAGCTTATCATGAATGGAAAAATGATCGAAAAGAATTTTAATGCCCAGTTTTCCAATAATTGGATCATTAGCCAGTTAAATCAAAGAAACCTAGAGATTAAGGATGTTCAATATGCCGTCATTTCCTCTACTGGCACTTTATTTATTGATGTAAATAATGATAAATTAACCTCGGCTATTGATCTTGAATAGAAGGTGTTTTCAATTACCGCAATCACATAAAATTATTAAAGATGCTTAGACATAATTAAACGCTTGAGTTTTCCAACAAAGTCGGTTAAACCAGAAAAAGGACAGTGATTCCGATCATCACCGCCCATTCAAGTTTATTCTTTTATTAAGTTAAATGGTTTGCTATCCTGACTAGCCATTTCCTTTTCTATCTGCGCTAATTTTGCATCAATTGTGCTGCGGTAGAAGGAACTGCTCACCTTCTGTTCTAATTGGTCAAGATAATTTTCAATGTCCATAAACTTTGAATTAGATTGGTATGAAGATGACTCGGACTCTAACACCTGGTTCATTCCGAGGTTAGCTCGTGTTACATTTTCTCGGCCCATTAATTCCATCCGGCGAAGATGCATATCCTTTAATTTTTGCTTCATTTCTTCATGTTTTCTTTCTAATTCACTTAACTGCTCGGATACTTGTGCTAGTGAAGCTTTTAGGCGCTGAGCACGCTCTGAATATTGCTGATGCTCTGTTGCTGCGAATTGGCAGATCTCTTCTTCTCCTGCTTTTAAGGCAATTTCCGCTTGGTACTTTCTTTTTTCGGCTAATTCAATTGCCTGGCTATACTCCCGCATGAATTCATCCTTTAATTGTGATTGACGTTCAACTAATTTTCCAACCTTTGCTGTTTCCTGTTCACATTGGCGGAGGTATTGATTGAGTTTAACAATCGGATTCTGTTTTTCTTTTTGATGAAGAGTTTCATTTAAATCAGCAATGATAATATCTTTAATTCTTGTAAATAGGTTTGTCATGTTCAAATTCTCCTTTATAAATTAATATTTTTTTAATTCATTCCATTGTTTTTCAAAACCAACAAATGGATCTGTTTCATTTTTCGGAGCCGCCTTTTTGTTTTTGTTCCAATTTTTATAAACAAGATAGAGCACATAAGCGGCACCCACTCCAATAAGAGCTGGTATTTGGAAAATTGTTGCTGAAAGTACCATTAAGCCGATGATGATTAACCCGATTTTCCAACCTGTTGATTCCGTCTTTAAAAACTGTTTAAAAATAAAGTATAGAATCGCTAGACTAATCAATAACCCAACGATAGGGCCAATCGTTTTGACTAAAATGATCGCTGCAAGGCCTCCAGCTAAAAGTAAACCAAATTTTTTCATTTTATTTTCCTCCTTTATTTTGCTAATCAATTGGTTTTCTTTATCTTGATTCCATCTTACCTTTTTTCTACAAGTTTCATAATTGCGCTTGAGCTTGATTTTTCTATCGGACCTGAGACGTAGATGCTGCCGGTCTAACAAAGTAAGAGTATTTCCTGTGACAAAATAGAAAAAGGACCAGCCCTATTTGGCTAGTCCTTGACTTAACATTTATTGGATTCCATTGCTGATCCCAGAAACGATGGAAGAAATGATATGCCGTGAATCCCATTGTCCTTCGGAAAAAGCCACAATTGGATATTTTTTCGGAAAGATCTTTTGATCAATTTCCTCGATAGAGCGACCTTCATTGTAGAGATTTGCCACTTCACCGGACAGATTCTCAAGATAATCTAACTTTTGCTTCATCATGCTTTTTCCATTTTGGATATATCCAGCATGACAACAAAACAGCGATTGAAAATCATAGGTAAGCAGTCTGCGAATAGATTCGATAATTATGGGAATAGATTCGCTGTCCATAATGACTTTCGTTTTCGTTGAAACGAATAAATCACCTGAAAACAATCGGCCTCTTACTTCATCAAGAAGAGCGACATGATCATCTGCATGACCAGGTGTATATATGACTTTCCATTCTTGACTGCGTGATTGAATCACATCTCTAAGCGGCAAGGCACTAAATTTTGACCGTACTCCCCAAGTAATTTGGCGATACTTTGGATAGGGACAAGGTTTGGCACAAATACTGATTCCCTTTGGATGTACAAAGATTGGAACATTTTTATACTCCTGAATCCAGGGTGCTAAACCAGAATGGTCCTCATGGCTATGAGTCAATGCTACCAACTCAAAGCTTAGATTCTCATAAAAAGGAATTAGATCTGTTTCCAGACACTGTGGCCCTGTATCAATTAACATTCCATCAACTAAAAAAGAATAAACCGTTCCCAATATACGTCCCGAACTTTGAACATTCCCCTCTAAACACAAAACATCTTCTTTGGTAAGCACCTGTATCATGATCGTTCATGTCCACTCCTTTTTCATGGATTAACCACAAGGGATTCACTGTCTCCTTGGGCTAGCAGCTAGATGAAATTGAATTTATTACCTATTTTTAATTTTCCGAATTGTCTATTTAATGGTATACGAAAATGAATGAATAATCAATCATTCGTTCGGACCCATTTTCTATGTATCGGTTTTGTATTTGTGAAGAGTCTACTCATAATGACTTCTATTGGCAAAAGAGTTTTTTCCTGCAATTTCGTTTCGGGTTTAATCAACCCTATTGGGTATCGTTCTCTCGCTTTTTTCTTCGAAGCGGGCTCCAATCACCTCTATTGGATACCTTTCTCTCACTTTTTTCTTCGAAATGGCCACCAATCACCCCGATGGATACCTTTCTCTCACTTTTTTCATCAAAGCTGGTTCCAATACCCCCTATTGGAGATCACTTTTTTCTTCTTGCTTTTTTTCGGAATCCAATAAATTCTATTAGCGACCGGATCCTCTCAGCTTGATAAGAGATTTTACTTTTCTATGTAATAAAACTGTAATACTAATCTATTGTTCATAATCATAGAAATAGAAATAGAAAGTAATAAGAGATTATTGAGAAATCAACTAGGAGGAATAGAACTATGAAAAAACTAATTGCCTTACTAACAGTACTTGCAACACTCTTATTTGCATCTCCAACTTTTGCTTATACCGTTAAAAGTGGGGACACGATGACAAAGATTGCAAAGGAAAACAATCTAACATTACAAGAATTATCAAGGCTTAACCCGCAAATTGAAAATCTTGATTTGATCTTTGTTGGTCAAACAGTTCATACAAATAATCTAGAAGCGGAACCTGCAAAACCAGAAATAGTAGTAGGATACTCAGAGTACGAAATAGACCTTCTGGCAAGATTGGTTAGGGCTGAAGCTGAGAGTGAACCCTTTCAAGGGAAAATTGCAGTTGCCTGTGTAGTCCTAAATAGAGTGGATAGCCCGTCCTTTCCTAACACGATAAAAGAGGTCATTTATGAAAAGGGGCAATTTCAGCCGGTTCAAAATGGCCAAATTAATAAACCTGCTGATGAGGATTCTATTAAAGCTGTACACGCAGCATTAACAGAAAACCGAAATGTTGCACCAGGGTCGTTATTCTTCTATAATCCAGACATTGCTACTAGTCGTTGGCTCGACTCCAGAACGACAACTCTCGTCATCGGTAATCATGTTTTTAAACAATAGGTTCTGTAGAATTGGAAAAGAGAAAATAGAAAAGGCCTTCCTAGAAAAATATCCAAGTACCATAAAGTAAAATGGCGCATTTTTTACAGTAGGACCTTCTGGCAATATCTATTGTTAACAAACACATACTTACTTTCAATTTCAGAAAAAAAATCCTTGGATATTTCTTAGCATTTATTATGTTCCTTTCCGTTCAATTATTTTGAAGTCCCTCCTTTATTATTTAATATCTTGTTAAAAAACAATCGTTTTATTTTGATAAACAATAATCCGGTCTTCAAGATGCCATTTTACCGACCGCGCCAAAACGCTTCGTTCAATGGAACGGCCCATTTTTTTTAGTTTATCGGATCAGAACGGTGATCGACTCGAGCAATGTCCTGTTCAATAATTGGCCCCTCATCCCAATCATTTGTCACAAAATGAGCGGTCGCCCCAATTAATTTCACTCCGCGGTCATATGCACGATCATAAGGTCTTGCTCCAATAAAGGCAGGTAAAAACGAATGGTGGATATTTATAATTTTTTTGGAATTAGCTGCCACAAATTTCGGGGTTGAAATTTGCATATATCGAACTAAAATAATCAAATCAATATCATGCTCTTTGAGTAGCTCTAATTGTTTCTGTTCTACCTGTTCACGAATCTCTTTATTTGCTGGAATATGATAAAATGGAATATTTAATCCTTCTACCACATCCCTTGCTACTCCATGGTTACTTTGCCCTTTCTATGACTAATTCAATTGTAAATCGCGTGAAGAATCTGTAAATATCCGATTAGAAATATGACAGAAAATTAATGATACGGTTACATAGTGTTAAGATATGGAAAATAAGCACTTTTTTTCCTTGAAAGCTTGTATGATACTACTGTATTAAAAATTTCAAGCGATCAAGGAGGAATAATAATGAAAGCTTTTAAGAAGTGGTTATTTGCTTTGATGTCAGCATTGATGGTACTTGGAGCTGCAGCTGCATGCTCTAACACTAGTACGGAAACAGATGATACGAATACAGAACAAACTGATGATGGTTCTGAAACTGAAGATAATTCTAGTGAGTCTGGTCAATAACAACCATTGCTAGAATGAATATGGAAAAAAAGACCATGACAGAGTCTTGGTCTTTTTTCCAGGTCAAATACAAATGAATATCTTACAAAGGGAAATATGGACATTAAAATAGTGTTCATCAAATCCTTCCCAGTTTTTCGGCTTTCGGTTTGATAGATAATATTTTTCAGAAGATAACCGGCTAGAATAACAGGTGCTGAGTTTCAATACGCTGTTTTTACAATGAAATTTTTTACTGCCTAGACAAACACATCATTCTCTCCCATACATAGGCTATTTTAAAATGTCTGGGAGGTTTGTTTATGGAGAAAAGCCAAGCCCCTAACCAAAAAACCACTAGGTCCAAATGGCAGCTCTTTGAAGTGATTGGGATATCATTAGTTTTCGGTTCCTTATTTCTTCTTTTATTCGCACCTAATTCACTGTCCGAGTTATTTAATACCATAATTAAAGAAGTCAAACCAATCGTCGTTGATATTTTTCTAACAAGCGAAGTTGGTATTGCCATTATTGTAAGCGTGATCGTTGGCCGTCTTTTGGAAAGATTAGGATTTACAGATGGTTTAATTCGAATTTTTGTGCCTATTATGAAGTGGTTTAAGATTAATCCATCGGTGATTATTCCGAGTGTGTACAATATTCTTGGCGATATTAACGCTGCTGGAAAAATTTCCGGTCCGATCCTTGTCAAAGCGAAGGCAACAAAAGCAGAACAAAAAATTGCTGTCGCTACGATGATTCAATCCCCACAATCGTTCGCCACCTTTGTATTAGGACTTATCGCACTGACTGCCTTCAATATTACTGCCTTCCCGCTCGTAATTCTATCCATCTTTGTTCCAATAATTGTCGTACCGTTTATTTTATCGAGGACCATCTACCGTGATACCAAGAAAGTCGACCTTGAGGATTTGCCACGTTTCACCCCAAACACTAGATTTTTGCAAACTATCTTTTCATCTGCAAAAGAAGGGGCTGAACTTCTTTTCTTAATCATCATTCCAGCAGTTGCTGCAGTGTTTTTCTTTATAGGAGCCTTAAAATTTATGGGTGTTTGGAGTCTTATTGAATCAAGTTTGTCATCGATGCTCACTTATTTAAGTATTGAACCTAGCACAGGAATTGTCTCAATTCTCGCCGCCCCAACACTTGCAGTTGCCCAGCTCGCAGACCTAGCCAGCACCATTGACCCACGGTTAGTTGTCGGCTCTTTTGTGTTAGCCAATTCCGGTTTGCCATTATCGGTTATTTTTGGCCAGGTTCCAGTCACATGGGCTGAATCATCCGGACTCATTGAACGAGAAGTATTTGGAGCTGCTATTATTGGAATGGTTCTTCGTTTTATAACTGCATGTGTGCTCGGATACTTTTTAACTCCATTTTTGGTGTGAGAAATGATGACATACATGATACACGGAAAGAAAATGGTGACAGTGAGTAAACTTGGTACTATTGATCATGGAGCCATGATAATTGATAATGGTAAAATTATTGCGGTTGGACACTGGGAGAGTATGAAGGAAAAATTCCCGACAATAGATGTAATTGATTGCTCTGAATCTATCATTACCCCAGCTTTAATTGATTGTCACACCCATTTATTGGAGTTTGCCCCAAGTTCACTATACCCGGTGACACCCGAGACGCATTTTTGGGCAGGTAGATCCATCCTTTTCCATGCCTTATCATGTGGAATTACGGCACTTGGTGAACAAATCTGCGGCCATCCACTTTGTGATTTTTCAATAGAGGATTATCGAAATGCAATGAAACAATTGCCGATTGATGTTTCGTTCGCTGCGACAAGCATCTCCATCGGTTTTGAAAAATTAGCTCATTTTACGTCGGTGACACAGTCAAAAGCGGTTGAACAAAAGGATTTAATCGATACAACTATCGTGACAAAAATCGCTGCAGCAAGTGATTATCCCGGTGAAAACATCTTCATAAATGCAACACCAGCTAATTTTACTGAAAAGGAAGTCCCAAGAGCAGGGGAAATTATTTATTCATTAGATAAGTTAAAACAGATTGTCGATATCTATCACCAATTCGGAAAACAAATTGGCTGCCATGTCGCGGGTGAAGAAGGCATCGATTTGGCATTGAAGGCAGGGATTGATGTTTTGCACCATGCACATGGAATATCAGCTGATCAATTAGACATTGCAGCCCAACAAGGAGTCAAGATTGTGGCTACACCAATGGGAGGCACCCATCTGGCGCCAAATTCTCCTGAAGAAATTTTAAGGTTTGTAGATAAGAAAATTCCTGTATCAATATCAACAGATTCTTATCTTCCTCCATATAAGGGTGTATCTTGGCTGCCCTTTCAAGACCAAACCTTAAAAGGTCCAGAAGTCTTAATGCTCATTGCCCACCCCTCTATGCATCTTTTACAGCATCAAGGTGTTGAAGAAAATGAGATTTTAGCATTGCTAACTGCTAACCCAGCTACTATTCTTGGAAAAAATCATGTGTTTGGACGGCTGGAACCTGGATTGGAGGCAAATTTTTTAGTTGCTGAGGGAATACCCGGGTTAGAAATAACAGAGATTGATCAAATTAAAAAAGTATTTTATCGGGGAATAAAATTGATTGATCGCGGATAGTTTCCATATTTTTAATATTTCAGAAAAATAATTACATCTAACAAATATGCTCAAAAGTTAATAATGGCAGGCTCAGTAAAGCACTTTTGACCACTTGGCTTTTAATTAACAATGAAAAAGGCCTTCCATGAAGGAAGACCCACAAACCTTATTATTTATTGAAACTATTTTTGATGTCCATTAAATACTTGAGAATAACAGCGATACCGCCAATGTAATAAAAAATAACAAGTGTCCAGTTAGTTGGATCCATTGGAGTCATTACTGCAATAATGTTTAATGGCAAGACATAGTATAAAACATCCTTCAAATAATCTAATACAAAAGATAAATTGAAAGACCCCTTCATAAATGTTTGTAATAAAGTGATAAGAAGATTAATGCTCATAAGTCCAAATACTGCCCACATTGTATAAAGCATCCAGCCTGAGAGTGTAACGCTCATTTTTCATCACCACCTTTTCTATATCCTATTCTAGAAATAGTGGACAGGTGATAATAAAGTATCATTCCAATACAAAAATTCTTATGTATTCTTAAGACATAAGTAAGAGGACCGTCCTTGGACGGTCCCTTAATTATTTGTTTTATTTAGCTGTGAAAATTTTATCTAATTTTTTAAATTCCATCGACCATTTCGTCCCTCCACTGGGTAGTTCCTGTTCCAGAAAATCCTAATATTAATAAGGTGTTTGATCCATTACTACTTCCCAATAAAATTCGGTGTACGCTTTTCAACAAAAGCCCGGATGCCTTCACGCGAATCCTCGCTCTTAAATGCCTCCTCTGAATATCTCCACTCTTCACGGAAAGCAAGATCCATCGGTAAATTTAGTAAACGGAGGACTGCCTTTTTTGTGTTTTGGACGGCTATTGGGCCATTATAGCATATTATGTCCGCAACTCTTTCTACTTCCTCCATTAAATTTCCCTTTGGTACTACTTTATTAATTAGACCAATTTCTTTTGCCTCTTGAGCGGTTATCTGTTCTCCTGTAATCAAGATTTCCATTGCTCGGCAATATGGAATTTGCCTTACTAGTCTTACAAGTGAGCCAGCCGCAGCCATGATTGACCATTTAGGTTCAGGAAGACCGAATCGTGCCACCTCGGAGGCAATCCGTATATCGGTTGCCTCCAATATTTCCATCCCTCCAGCAAGACAGTATCCATTAACTGCTGCAATAATCGGTTTCCAGACTGGAGTATTTTTCAGAACTGCTGAATCCGTTTTCTCTGGGTCAACTTTTCCTGCCATTATTAATGGAATCGTTTCCTTTAAATCTGCCCCCGAACAAAAAGCTTTTTCACCTGTCCCTGTAAGAATAATGACCCGGATATCATTATCATTCTGCGCCTCAAGAAAATAGCTGCCTATCATTTCAAATCCTTCTGGTGTCATTGCATTCAGTGCATGTGGACGATTAAATGTAATATACGCTTTATACCCTTCTTTTCTATATAAAACAGGTGGTTCCATTCGAACATCCTCCTGATTTCTCAAATTTAATTTACAAATGTTTTCTTTTATCATTTTTAAAAATGAGTATGTTTCAACCATTGGCCGCCGTCCATTGTGATACAGTCGCCATTAATGTAATCAGCTTCAGGAGATAGAAGGAAAGCAGCTAAATTGGCTATTTCCTCCGGACGGCCTACCCTACCTAAAGGAACACTTGCAATCGCCCTTTGTAATCCTTCTTCAGATCCGAATAACCGGTCTGCTCCTCCAGTGTTTTCGATTGGTCCAGGGGCAATGGCATTTGCTCGGATGCCATATTTTTCTCCCCATTCAACAGCTAACGTTCTCGTCATCGTTAATACACCAGATTTTGCACTCGCAGAATGAACTACTCCAGCGGCCGCTCCCCATGCATAGGTGGCAACGATATTAAGGATACTGCCTTTTGATTGCATATGAATCCAGTGCTTCCCAACGGCCTGACTGCAATACCAAGTCCCATTTAAAACGATGTCAATGACGGCATTCCAGCCATTTATGGACAGTTCCTCAGCTGGGCAAATGAAATTCCCCGCTGCATTATTGATAAGGTGATCAATCTTTCCAAATTCCTTGACCGTTTCATCCACCATAAATTGAACTTTTTCAGGATCACGAACGTCCATTTGTATGGCTAATACTTTGCCTTCATACTGTTCAAGACTCTGTTTTGCTTCTTTCAATCTTTCGGCATTTCTTCCTGTGATGATGACATGAGCCCCTTTTTTCATGAAGTTCATGGCCATCGCTTTTCCCATTCCACTCGACCCGCCGGTAATAATAATGACTAGATCTCTCATTCTACTCTCCTTCCAATAAACCGTTAGAGTAAAAAAGGCACAAACAACCAATCGAGTACTTCGTCCACATCCTCTATACAGGCTTACTGTTTTTCTTTGTTTATTAATGCTTTTGAGATTCCAATGATGCACGGTTCACCTGTTTGCTTGAGGACAGTCTGTTTTACTGTCACAACACCTGTTCCTTTACCCTTATCCATAAGGTCGATGACTTCTAGCTCGACACGGATGGTATCGTTAATGAATACTGGATGAATAAACCTAAGCTTATCAATTCCATAATTCGCTACAACAATATCCGGGTCCATTTTCGTTAGACCAACTGCAAAAGAAAGAACCAACATTCCATGGGCAATCCTTTGCTTAAAAAAAGAATTCTTTGCGTATTCTTTGTCCGTGTGCAGCGGGTAAAAGTCACCGGTAAGAGATGAAAACATGACGATATCTGTCTCAGTAATCGTCCGGCCTCTGGACTTCCATTGATCTCCTTTTTCGTAATTCTCAAAATATTTATCGTACATGTTAATCCCCTCTCTCCCACTTAAGCTTTCTGTCTTAAGACCGTTTTTAGAATTTTTCCGGTTGCATTGCGCGGCAAAGCTTCGACAATTTCAACCTTCTTAGGGATTTTAAACTTGGCAATTTTTCCATTTAAGAAGGTTTCTACATCTAAAGGCGACAATGGCTGACCACTATCTTTTAAAGCAATAATTGCTTTAATCGATTCTCCCCATTTTTCATCTGGATACCCAATGACAGCAGCCTCCTTTATTTTCGGATGACGAAATAATAGCTGCTCAATTTCAATTGGATAGACGTTCTCCCCACCTGTAATGATCATATCCTTCTTGCGGTCCACAATATAAATAAAGCCTTCTTCATCGAATTTCGCCAAGTCACCTGTATAGAACCAGCCATTTTTAATGGCCTCCTTTGTTTCTTCCGGTTTATTCCAGTATCCTGCCATCACGTTTGGACCATTAACAATGAGTTCACCAACTTCTCCAACTGGTACATCTCGGTCATTTGGGTCAACAATACGGACAGTTGTGTGGATTGGCGTTTTTCCGACTGAGCCATTTTTGCGAACCGTATTTTCTTTGTCGAGGATACAGACAAATGGAGCTGTTTCTGTCAGGCCAAAGCCTTCATAAAACGGAATATCCCGTTTTTGAAAGAATTCAATCACCGTTATCGGACATGGTGCACCTCCAGAAACGGCCAATCTGAGTGAAGAAATATCGTACGCCTCATAATTTTCGACAGTTGTTAACGCTTGCCACATAGCTGGAACGAGGAAGATACTGGTGATTCTCTCATCATGGATTTTTTGAATCACGCGATTTGGAACAAATTGATCTTCCAAATAGATGGTGCCCCCTATATAAAGTAACGGTGTTGTTATGACACTCATTCCACCAATATGGAACAATGGTGCAACAGATAAGGTACTATCGCTGTAATCAAATGCAATAGAATTGATGAAGTTAATAGCATTCCACTGCGTATTCCCATGAGATAACAAGGCGCCTTTCGGTCTGCCAGTTGTACCAGATGTGTACATCATCATATGAATATCATCTAGTCGAATATCAAATTCAGGTTCTTCATTTGCAGCGTCAGCAATTAAATCCTCGTAAACAGAATCCTCTTCATGAGGATCGCTGCCAACGTGGATGTATTCTAGCAAACTTGAATTTTGAGTCCGCAATTGGTTTACCAATGGTTTCATCCTGCCATCATATATAAAATGGTAGCCTCTTGAATCATTTACAATATAGTGGACTTCATCGACACTCAATCGGAAATTGATAGGAACAAAGATGGCGCCAATTTTTGCACAAGCAAACAATGACTCAAGCAATTCATTCGTATTATATAAAAGCGCATTGACTCGGTCACCTTTCCTTACCCCTAAAGAAAGGAGTGCATTGGCAAGACGATTCACCCTTTCATTTAATTCAGCATACGTATATCTTTTTTCATTGTAAACAATTGCCATACTGTCTGGGCGTGACTTACTATGCTTAACAATCCAGTTTCCAATTCCCTTAACCATTTCTCGTCAACTCCTAATTGAAATCTATTACTCTACTAGCTTAAAATGGTGGAATGTTTCTTTGCTGGAAGTGGAAAATCTTTATTTTCAAACGTCTCGTATCTTCTGATTAATTCTTTTCGTAATTCACTTGGGATAACAAGATCATCAACAACAAGCTCCCCAGACAACTTAACTATGTCATATCCTGCCCTGTATTCATCACGCAGTTCTTGTACCAGTGCGGCTCTTTCTTGTGGATCTGTTACAGCCTTAATTTTATTATAATAAACCGCATTGACTGCTGCTTCTGGTCCCATTATTGCGATTTCAGCAGACGGCAGCGCAATCGTTGTATCTGGTTCATACGCTGGGCCCGCCATCGCATAAATACCTGCTCCATATGCTTTTCGAACAATGACACACATTTTCGGAACATTGGCCGTGGAACTAGCATAAATGAAATTCCGCCCTTTTCTTAGGATTCCCTCCTGCTCCACCTTCGTTCCGACCATAAAGCCAGGAGTGTCACATAAATAAAGAAGTGGAATATTGTAGGCATCACATGTCCAAACAAATTTTGCCCCTTTATCCGATGATTCAGGGAAAATTGCACCTCCTTTTTGCATCGGTTGGTTTGCGACGATTCCAACTGTCTTCCCATTCAATCGTGCAAAACCTGTAACTAGTTCTTTGGCGTAATTTGCTTTCACTTCTAAGAAACTATTACCATCGACAATTGCTTCAATTAATTTACGAACATCATAGGCACGGTTAGGCTCCGTTGGAATGATGTTGTCTATTTCTTGCGGGTTTCGGCTTGGTTCAACTACAGGAAAACTAGGCGCCTTCGCCTCAAAATGATCAGGTAGATAGGCAAGCAGTTTTTTTACAATTACGGCAGCTTCCTCCTCTGATTTGGCAATAAAATCAGCTGAGCCACTCTTCGATGTATGCATCGTCGCACCACCGAGCTCTTCAATATCAACTTTTTGCCCTGTTGCCATTTGGACCATTCTCGGTGATGCAATCGCCATCCCTGAAATTTTGTCGACCATAATCACAAAATCAGAAAATACAGGCATATAGGCCGTTCCTGCGAAACATGGTCCATAAAGGACAGCGATTTGTGGGACACGACCTGAAAGCATGCTGTGATTGTACCAAATTTTACCTGCTGAATATTTTTCTACATGGTATCCGCCGGCTTCATCAATACGACCGCCCGAAGAATCAATCAAGTATACAATCGGACGTCTCCCGCGGATCGCAGCCTCTTGAATTCTTAATATTTTTTCGCCATGGTATTTACCAATTGACCCTGCCTTGACCGTATAATCACTCGCCATAAAAAAAGTTAAGCGGTCATCTATCTTCCCCGTTCCTGTTACTACTCCGTCTGCAGGCAGTTTTTCTTTATTTGCATTAGCAAATAATCCAGTTTCGTAATAGGGCTTTTCATCATCAAAATAAAGTTTCAATCGATCACGGACAAATAATTTTCCCAATTTCTTGATTTTTTCATGATCAGGTCCTCCCTGATAAATTCGTTCTCTTTCTGCAAGCAATTTTTGTTCCCGTTCCAAAATATGCACCTTCCCTATTTATATATTAAATTACTATTTTCATAGGCTATGAGAGGATTCCCAAACGTTTTGTCAGAATTTCATTCATGATTTGTGTTGTTCCGCCCCCAATTGTTTGGATACGGGCATCACGCCATATCCGCTGGATCGGGTATTCCATCATATAGCCATTCCCTCCATGTATTTGCAATGCCTGGTCAGCCACTCGATTAACCATTTCCGTTGCATACACTTTTGCCATTGTTGCCTCCGTCACACAGTTTTCACCTTTGTTGTATAAGTAAATTGCACGATAAGTGATGTTCCTCGCTTTTTCTATATCAACCGCCATGTCCACCAGTTTATGGCGAATCACTTGGAACTCTGATAACGGCTGTTTGAACTGAATCCTTTCTTTACTGTATTTAATGGCCAGCTCTAAAGCTTTCTCTGCTGCACCGATACAGCCTAAAGCCATCGTCATTCTTTCATATTGAAAATTTTTCATTACATAAAGAAAACCCTCATTTTCATTTCCGATTAAGTTTTCACTTGGAACTTTCACATTTTCAAAGAAAATTTCGCCTGTATCGGATGATTGCCACCCTAATTTTTTCAGCTTTTTCCCAACTGAATATCCTTCTGAATTCGTTTCAACAATAAATAAACTAACATTTCGATGGACAGGATCCTCCCTCGTTCTAGCCGCAACAATCACATAATCAGCATTGACTCCATTTGTAATGAACGTTTTGGATCCTGTTATGATGTAATAATTACCATCTCTTTTAGCTGTTGTTTTAATTGCAGATACATCCGATCCACCACCAGGTTCTGTTACGGCCAGTGCTGCAATTAATTCCCCTTTAATTCCTGGAACTAAGTATTTTTGTTTTTGCTCATGGCTTCCATATTTCCAAATATTCGTCATTGCAATCGACGTATGGGATCCAATTGCTGCTGCAACTCCACCTGCACCACATTTTGCCAACTCTTCCGTGAACACGGCTTCCATCAACAAATCCAGCCCACTTCCGCCATACTCTTCAGGAAACTTTATGCCTAGGTATCCTAATTCTCCCATTCTTTTATACAAACTTCTTGGTGTTTCCTCGTCTCTTTCCCACTTCTCGACATTTGGAACCACTTCTTTTTCAATAAATGCTTTGACACTTTTACGAAACATTTCATGTTCTTCAGTAAACATCCAATGTGACATGAATACCCCTCTCCCTTTTTTACAAACCGATTTGTTTTGCGATAATCTCTTTCATAATTTCATCGGTACCGCCGCCAATTCGAGCCAATCTGCTATCTCTCCAGGCCCGTTCAATTGGGTATTCGGCCATATAACCATTGCCTCCAAATATTTGCAGTGCCCGGTCCGCTACCCAATGACCCATTTGGGCGGCAGCTAATTTAGTCATCGAAATTTCCTTTGATGGAACTTCTCCTTTTGAAAACCTGTAGGCAGTCGCATAGATTAATTCTCGGCAAACCTCGATTTGGGTCTTCATTTCTGCCAACAAGTGAGCAATCACCTGAAAATTCCCAATTGGCTGCTTAAAGGCATTCCTGGTTTTCGCATAGTTCAATGCCATTTCATATACATGTTCGGCACTACCAATTGCACTAGCCGCTCCAATCATTCTCTCCCCTTGAAGCTGCCACATGATTTGATAAAAGCCCCTGCCTTCTTCGCCTAATAAATTTTCATGTGGAATACGCACATTATCGAAAATAAGTTCTGCGGTATCAGAGGATCGCATTCCGACTTTATCCAGCTTTTTACCAACAGAGAATCCAGGGCGATTTGTTTCCACAAGGAATAGGCTGATTCCGTTTGGTCCAGGGTCGTCAGAAGTTCTGGTAACCAAGGTCACAAAATCTGCCCTCGTTCCATTCGTTATAAACGTTTTTGTCCCATTGATGACCCATTCGTCTCCAACACGCCTTGCTCTCGTTTGGATTCCCATTACATCCGAGCCATTGTTGGGTTCTGAAATGCCAATCGCTGCAATCTTCTCCCCCTTTAAGGCTGGTTTCAAGAAACGCTCATGCTGGTCTTTCGTCCCAAACTTATAGATGGGAGGGGTTGCCATATCTGTTTGGACAGCGATTGCCATTGGCAATCCTCCGCAGCCGCATTTATTCATTTCTTCGGCAAGGACAAGACCGGAAAAATAATCGCCTCCTTGACCGCCAACTGACTCTGGATAATGCAGTCCTAACAATCCCAGTTCACCCATTCTTGTAAATACGTACCGTGGAAATATGCCTTCCTCTTCCCATTCATCGACAAAAGGGGAAATCTCCTTTTCAACAAACTTTCGGATCATATTCCTTAGCTGGTCATGTTCCTCTGTAAAATACGGTTCATACGGCATTCCCTACTCACCTCTTTTTTTTACTTTCAATAATTGATCATCTACTTCAATTTCTAACCGAAGCATATTGGCGCCAAAGCATTTTCCCAGGTTATCGAGCCGGAGAGTGGTGGAGCCTCCACCGTCTAATGCCTCAGTGCAAACAAAATTCAAAGCAAGGATATTAGGCAATTCGTAACGAATAACTTCTCCTTCTACAAGTCCAGTAAAATGTTCTTTTACCCTTTCAGCTGTCAACTCTGTTAAAAAAACTTGATAGATTGCCTGATTTGGAGCAAATACTCCGACGTTCACTGTATTCCCTTTATCGCCAGACCGTGTTTGGGCAATATCCTTTAGCTTTACAATTGCCATTCATTACACCTCCACGACTTCGACTTTCATTTGATTTTCAACCTCTTCCCGTGGAAGAAGCGTTGACCACATGCCTATCAAAGCTCTTGGAGAAGCATTACCTGCAAATCCACTCATGGATGGAGGACCATTTAATGCGATTGGAGGAAAGAGTCGGCTAAAACGGGCTGCTTCCTGCTTCGTATCGGCACGAACAACCATTCGTAAGAATACTTCATTTAATTCACTTTGACTGTCATATGCAAGAGGACCACTTAAGGAGTTATAGCCCATAAAATCTGTTCTAACCTCCTGATAATTCAAACCATATCGCTCCAATTGGATACGTATGGTTTCATCGACTTTCTTCGCTTTCAACATCGCATCAGGCCATGAAAATCCAACGATGACCTGGCTTGCATAGCCATTTTCATAGCCCATGACTACTTTCAAGGTATCCGTCCTTGGTTTTCCTTTTACTCCTGTTACGCTGACTTTATTGACTCCAGTATTTTCTAATTTGACATTGGTTAAATCGACGATGACATCTGGTGTTAAATAGGCCGAAGGGTCATGAATCTCATAAAGCATCTGTTCTTTAACAGTATCAACAGTAACTAATCCGCCTCGATCTTCTACTTTACTGATGATAAAATTACCATTATCGGAAACCTCTGCAATCGGATAGCCCATTCGGTCAAATCCTTCAATTTCCCACCAGTTTCCACTAAAATTTCCACCCGTTGATTGTGCTGAACACTCCAGTAGATGCCCCATAAAGACTCCGCTTGCCAGCTTATCCCACTCGTCTAGACTCCAGCCAAATTCATAAATCAGCGGAGCAAGGAACTGGGCAGTATCAGTTGTCCTTCCTGTTACAACGATATCCGCGCCACCTTCCAATGCCTTAACAATTGGTTCTGCCCCGATATAGGCATTAGCAAATTCGAGCCGTTCTTTTACATCCTCAATCGGTTTCCCCGTTTCTAAATGATTCAACGTATACCCTTTTTCCAGAAACTCTGGGATTCTGTTCAATACATTATCCCCCGTGACAACCGCGACTTTTAAACCGCGCACTCCCAGTTCCCTTGCGACTCGCAGGATTTCCTGTTGGGCTCCTATTGGATTAATTCCACCGCCATTTGTTAAAAGCTTAATCCCTTTTTCTTTTACATATGGAAGCAAAGCTTTCATTTGCTGTGGGATATCCTTTGTAAAACCAGCGTTTTCATTTTTCCGTTTATCCTTTACCAAAATAGCCATTGTCAGTTCAGCTAAAGCATCGAAACAAAGGTATTGCACATCGCCTTTTTCTGCTGTTGCAACAGCAGCTTCTATGGTGTCTCCATAAAACCCTTGGGCAGCGCCGATCCTTACTTTTTTCATCTAAAATGCCCTCCCACCATTAATCGTTACTAATCTTTACGAGACAATCACCTTCTTGGACAAACTCTCCTTCTGTGGTGTTAATCGCCGCTACCACCCCACTGTGTGTCGCTTCAATCGGGATTTCCATTTTCATTGACTCCAAAATGATTAATACATCGCCTTCCTTCACCACATCATTTTCTTTTACCTCTATTTTCCATACACTTCCTGCCATATTAGATAATATTTCTACCATGTCAATCACTCCCTCTTTTATTTTCCGCTCCATATAGGCTGCCGCTTTTCAAGAAAAGCAGATGCCCCTTCTTTTACATCTTCACTCATAAAGGACACTAGTCTTAATGTCGTTAAATAATCAAAAGACTTCTGAATATCCATTTGTTCCGTATTGAAAAATGCATCAAAACTTAACTTGACTGCCAGTGGACTGAAACTGGCAACTTTCTTGGCAAGTTTCATTGTTTCGGTCTCAAGCTCATCCGGATTGACAACTCGATGAACCAAGTTAATTTCTTTTGCCTGTTCTGCTGATATGATTTCAGCAGTGAGCATCATCTCCATCATTTTTCGCTCACCTACGGCACGCCGTACCCAAGGCATGATGACAAATGGAACCAGCCCGAGCTTAAGTTCCGTCAACCCTAACTTTGCCGTGGTGGAGGCGACAGCAAGATGGCACATAGCGACAAGCCCCGTTCCCCCTCCTAATGCCGGACCATTTACACTTGCAATTAATGGGGTTTTGACCTCAGTACCCAGTTTGAACAATTCAGTACTCTCCCGCCCTTCAACATAAAGCTCAGGGGCTGTTTTCTCCACGTTTTTTTTGAACTCATTTAGATTTCCTCCTGCCGAGAAGGCTTTTCCGGCCCCCGTAAGAATAATGGCTCTAATATTTGGGTCCTTGTCTGCTTCCCTGATGGCATGAATTAGTTCATTAGTCGATTTTTCAGTTAAAGGATTTCTCATTTCAGGTAAATTTAACGTCACTTTAGCAATGTTTTCATATTCTTCATAAATGATTGTTTCATAGATCATCATGCACTCACCTCTTTCTTTTTGATGGTGTTAAATCATTATCCATGTATATTGCAATAACTGTGCCAACTTTTATCGAAATCATTAAATTTTTTCCTTCCCACTTATTCCTGCAAATCATTCTCGAATCATGTATTTCATCTAACAAACCGTGAAAAAGATAATGAGATGTGTACGTTTGCGTACAAAAGTGAACAGGTGTTAAGAGAAGTTTACAATGCAGCATTTGTATTAATTTCAAGTAGCCGTTATAATGATTGTTATAAGAATAATAATAATTTTCAGATTATTAGAGGTGTGATAGATATTGAATGTTAGCAGCTTTACAACCGTTAATTATGTCAATTTAACCCTTGATAGTACGATTCGTGAAGCCATATCAGCATTTCTTACACATCGGGTGGACATCGGCTGTGTAACCACTGATAAGAATTTACTCGGCATCATTCATAAAAATGCTATTTACCGTGCATTGCTGAATAATTACTCACTCGATTCTCCTATTCGACCACTTATCAAAAAAAATATTGTCACCATTCAAAAGGATCAGTCTTTATTAGAAGCAAGAGAGATAATGATAGAAGGAAATGTCAGCCAAGCTGTAGTTCTTGACGAACATCAGAAAGTATATGGCATCATGTCGAAATTAGACTTGGTAAACTCTAACATGACTGTATTAGCTGATACCCTGAACCGAATGAAGTCTCTAGTTGAAAACCTTCAGGATGCTGTCATTTCAGTTAATTCAAATTTGAAAATTACGACGTTTAACCAAGTTGCCCTCGACCTGCTTGGACTAAATGGCAAGTCATTAATGAATTCACCTATTGATCGGTTTCTTCCCCATTTTAGAAGATGGTTGATTGAAACGTTGAAAACCGGGGAAATTCAGAATGCAAAAAAAATCAGTTTTGAAAACCTATCCGTCATTGCATCTTTTATCCCCATCAGAGAAATGAACAAGGTTACCGGGGCATTGGTTGTATTACGGGATGTCACTTCCTATGAAATCATTGCGAATGAATTAGAAACGACCAACCGGTTAAAGAAAATTTTGGACAGTGCGCTTGAACTGGCTTATGACGGGGTGGCTGTTACCGATCAGCATGGACATATTACCATGATCAATCAAGGGTTCATGGATCTCTTCGCTAATGATTATCAGGACGAAATCCTTGGAACCCCAATTACAAAAATTGCACCACAGATCCCCTCACACCTCAGTCTGATGTTTGATAAAAAAATTGATGGTGAATTCATTCAAATCAACGATCAAAAATGTATTGTTGCACAAATGCCCATTTATCAAGATGGACAAAGACTAGGGGCTATCTTTAAAATCATCTTCCGGCAGCTGGATGCTTGGAGAGATATCCTGTTACATATGGAAAAATTAGAAAGCGAAATTTCGTATTATCGTGGTGAATTATTCCGTATGTCTAAAGATACGAACCCATTTGCCCATGTCATCTCTCAGAATCCTCAAATGAAGAAATTTAAACAAGATGCTGTCATCGCCGCAAAATCTTTATCCAATGTCTTGATAACTGGTGAAAGTGGCACTGGCAAAGAATTGTTTGCTGAAGGCATTCATACGATATCTGGTCGAAAAGGAACCTTTATTAAGGTTAATTGCGGGGCCATCCCTGAAGAATTATTGGAATCCGAATTCTTTGGTTATGCGGATGGCGCTTTTACGGGGGCAAAAAAAGGGGGCAAACCTGGTAAATTTGAATTAGCCGATAATGGAACGCTTTTTCTAGATGAAATCGGGGATATGCCGCCATCCCTACAAGTAAAGCTATTGAGAGTCCTACAAGAACAAGAGTTTGAAAGAATTGGTGCAACCAAAACAACTAAGGTAAACGTCAGAATTATTTCAGCAACAAACAAAGACTTAGCCGAGCTTGTTAAAATAGGAAAATTCAGAGAGGATCTCTATTACCGTATCCATGTTATCCAATTACACATCCCGCCTTTAAAAGATAGGCTGGATGATGTTCCCTTATTGTGCAGTCATTTCATCAATAAGATTAATCGTAAAACAAGCAAAAACATCATTAGTGTTTCCCAAGAAGTGATAAAGAGATTTCAGCAATACCATTGGCCGGGCAATATAAGGCAATTGGAAAATGTTTTAGAACGAGCATTCTATTTTTGTCAATCCAATTTGATTCAGTTGGAGCATCTGCCTAAAGAGATGAATTTACTTGATGCACCAGCTTCTCCTCCATTATCAAAAAAGACAGATTCCAATTTTACTATCAATAGGAAGCAATCCATTAGCCAGACTGAGAGAGAAATTGTCCTCCAGGCCTTAAAAAAATGCCACGGAAACCGCACAAAAGCTGCGGAAATATTGGGAATCAGCAGGACAACGCTTTACCAGAAAATGAAAAAATATCAAATTAAAGAAGAATTTGAGTTTAAGATAATTTCAACATAGAAAAGCACTGGAGTTGAGCAAACCTCATGGTCCAATAATAACAGAAACAACCATATGGGAAGCTGCCCATATGGTTGTTTTTTGTCTACTTATTGCAACTGTTTCATATATTCCTGTTTTAAAACTGACTTTTGTATTTTCCCTGCTGGTGTCTGTGGCAGCTTCTTCACAAAAACAATTTGTCTTGGGACTTTATAATCGGCCAAATTCTGTCTACAGAATGATTTTATTTCCTCTTCCGAAATTGACACACCTTCTTTTGGGATAATATAATACAGGCCGACTTCACCAAGAAACGGATCTGGGACTCCAATTCCTGCTGCAAACGAAACTTTTGAATGGGACAAAAGAATGTTTTCCACCTCAGTGGGATATACATTATATCCTCCTTGAATATACATCTCCTTCTTCCGGCCCTTTAAATAAATATACCCTTCATGATCAAGATAGCCAATATCACCGGTATATAACCAGCCATCATCTGAAAATGCTAATTTTGATTCTTCGCCAAACCCGTAGTATCCTATTGCCCGGCAATTGCCTTTTACAGCTATTTCTCCAACCTCGCCATTCGGGAGCACATTCTGTTGACTATCGACAATCTTAATTTTGAAATCACCAATTGGCACTCCTATGCTTTCCTGCACCTTCTCAAGAGAATCTGTCAATTTCGTCAAAATACAAGCACCGGATGTTTCACTAAGGCCATATAAATTAATAATATTGGCATTTGGAAATTGGAATTGAATCATTTCACATTGACTTGGATCGACATTAGATCCACCAGCTATGCAAATTTTTATCGAGCTTAGGTCATATTTTTCAATATCCTTATGATTAAGTACCATGAGAAACATGGTAGGCACCCCTGCAAATATCGTGGGTTTCACTTGATGAATCTCGTGCAGCACAGTTTCTGGAATAAATTCGGGAATCAATACAACACTTCCAAAACTTAACAACAGGGCATGTATGGTACAGGTAATTCCCCCAACATGGTTAAGCGGCAAATTCCCAACAGCGCAATCATTTTCCCCGATGGATAAGTGTTCTGCCTGTGCTTTTGCAGACTCTAAAATACTTCGGTTTGTAATCATCGTCCCCTTTGGCCTACCTGTTGTACCGGATGTGTAGATGACAATGACTGTATCATTTTCCATTACTGATTGTTTACAATCCTCTAGCTTTCTTCTTTCAGCAGGACGATTTAATAATTCCTCGAAAGATAGACTTCCATCAAAACCAGATTCTATGAAAATATACTTTTTAACTGTTGGTACCTTTTCTTGATAGCTCTCAAAGAAACTTGCAAAATTAAATCCTTTGTAGCCGGAGATTGAGACAATACCTTTTGCTTTTGAATTGTTCAGCATATATTCTAATTCTGTTTCACGATAGCGGACATTTAAGGCCACCACACCCACGCCAATTTTTGCGGCAGCAAAATAGGTATAGAGCCACTCAAACTGATTTAATGCCAAAATCGCAATCGTGTCTCCTTTTGTAAATCCTTCCTGAAGCAGTGCTGAAGCTAAAACATCCGTAATTTCATCAAGCTCTAGATATCTAATGCTTTGTCCATTGCAGAATAAAAAAGACTTATCAGGATACTTTGCAGCTGCATTCGCTAATACTTTATGCACAATCCAATCTTGCAAAACTGTCACCTGCCCATTTGATAGTAAAAACGGAGATTAAACCGGATTATTAGAATATAGATTTTGATACTTTTCTCTAAGCACGTGCTTTTGAATTTTACCCGTAGTTGTCTGTGGGAGCTCCGATACAATTAAGACTTCTTTTGGAACTTGGAATGAACCCAGATGTTCTTTGCAGTGGTTAATAATATCCTCCTTCGTCGCTTCCTCCCCTGGTTTTAAGACGACAAATGCCGTTACCGCTTCAATCCAGCGCTCATGTGGAAGTCCCACAGCAACAGCATTTAATACTTTCGGATAGGAAATCAGCACCTGTTCAACTTGAATAGAAGCAACATTTTCTCCGCCAGACTTAATCATGTCTTTCTTTCGATCGACAAAGACGAGCAGTCCATCCTCATCAAAGTAGCCTAAATCTCCAGTATGATGCCAGCCAAATTGCCTTGCTCGATTCGTTTCTTCTGGATTATTGAGATAGCCAGCCATAACATTCGGTCCGCGATGAACGATTTCACCGACTTCCTTTTTGCCAAGCATTTTCCCGTTTTCATCCATGATCGCTATATCCGTTATTATTGAAGGTACACCCCAATAAGGTCCGGATTTACTTAGCTGGTCCTCTGGTTTGAAAACACAGGTAGCCGGATACATTTCGGTTTGC
>Ga0213822_1000580_pt1 | contig 27087 bp, 23 predicted proteins | sample MC6MC0908MG_FD_179872 | JGI IMG/M metagenome (GOLD analysis project Ga0213822, IMG submission 179872) | Enriched soil aggregate microbial communities from Iowa State University, Ames, United States - MC6-MC0908-MG | ecosystem: Environmental > Terrestrial > Soil > Unclassified | place: USA: Iowa...
ACCGTATGGGTGTAATGTTCAACCGTACACCAGAAGGTCTTCTTGATTTCCGTCGTTTCGGTGGTACTTTAATGCACCGTACAGCATTCTCTGGTGCAACAACTGGTCAGCAATTACTATACGCACTAGACGAGCAAGTTCGCTCTCACGAAGTAGCTGGTTTAGTGAATAAATATGAGCACTGGGAATTCCTTGGTGCAGTAGTCGATCCTGACGGTGTTTGTCGTGGTATCGTAGCGCAAGATATGCGTACAGAAGAAATTAAATCATTCCGTGCAGATGCTGTAATTATGGCAACTGGTGGCCCTGGTATTATCTACGGTAAAACAACAAACTCTGTTATTAATACAGGTTCGGCTGCTTCTATCGTTTACCAACAAGGTGCTTCATACGCGAATGGTGAGTTCATCCAAATTCACCCAACAGCGATTCCTGGAGATGACAAAAACCGTCTAATGTCAGAATCAGCTCGTGGTGAAGGTGGACGTATTTGGACTTACAAAGACGGTAAACCTTGGTACTTCTTGGAAGAAAAATACCCTGCATATGGTAACTTAGTACCACGTGATATTGCAACACGTGAAATTTTCGACGTTTGTGTAAACCAAAAACTTGGTATCAACGGCGAAAACATGGTATACCTAGATCTTTCACATAAAGATCCACATGAATTAGACGTTAAACTAGGTGGTATCATCGAGATCTACGAAAAATTCGTAGGGGATGACCCACGTAAATTACCAATGAAAATCTTCCCAGCAGTTCACTACTCAATGGGTGGATTATGGGTTGACTACAACCAAATGACTGAAATTCCTGGTCTATTTGCAGCAGGTGAATGTGATTATTCTCAACATGGTGCAAACCGTCTTGGTGCAAACTCATTATTATCTGCTATCTATGGTGGTATGGTTGCTGGACCAAACGCAGTAGATTACGTTAAACATCTTAAAAAGCATGCTGAAGATCTTCCGCAAGAAATTTATGATGCTCGCGTAAAAGAAGAGCAAGCAAAATGGGATGCTGTCATGAAAATGGATGGCACAGAAAACGCTTACTTGATTCATAAAGAGCTTGGTGAAATGATGACAGCTACTATGACAGTAGTACGTTACAACAATCAACTTGAAGATACATTGAAAAAACTTGATGATCTTCTAAAACGTTGGGATAACATCAACATCAACGATACGCAAAAGTGGAGCAACCAAGGTGCACACTTTACACGTCAACTTAAAAATATGTTACTACTTGCGAAAGTAATGACAAAAGGTGCATTATTACGTAACGAATCTCGCGGAGCTCACTATAAGCCAGATTTCCCAGAACGTGATGATGAAAACTTCTTAAAAACAACGATGGCGAAATTTGATCCAACTACGGGTGAGCCAATCATCACTTACCAAGAAGTTGACGTTTCATTAATCCCGCCACGTAAACGTGATTACTCTGCGAAAGGAGACTAAGAATTATGGATATCGCAGCTAATACTGGAAGAATGGTAAAAGTTGAAATTTTACGTCAAGATACACAAGGTGGCAATGGCTACTGGCAGAAATTCGAAGTTCCTTACCGCCATGGTATGAACGTCATTTCTGTATTAATGGAAATTCAAAAGCATCCTGTTTTGTCAAATGGTGAAAAAACAACACCAGTTGCATGGGACATGAACTGTCTTGAAGAAGTTTGTGGTGCATGTTCAATGGTTATCAATGGCCGTCCGCGTCAATCTTGTTCAACACTGATTGATCAATTGACTGAACCAGTTCGCCTTGAGCCTATGAAAACATTCCCGGTTATTCGTGACTTACAAGTTGACCGTGATCGTATGTTCAATGCACTTAAAAAAGTTAAAGCATGGGTTCCAATCGATGGTACTTATGATTTAGGTGAAGGTCCACGTATGCCAGAAGGTAAACGTCAATGGGCTTATGAATTATCTAAATGTATGACTTGTGGTGTATGTATGGAAGCTTGTCCAAACGTGTCTGAAAAAGCTTCATTCATCGGACCAGCACCATTATCACAAGTACGTCTATTCAACACTCATCCAACGGGTGCCATGATTAAAGACGAACGTTTAAATGCAATTATGGGTGATGGAGGCCTTGCAAACTGCGGTAACTCACAAAACTGTGTAGCTGCTTGTCCAAAAGGTATTCCTTTAACAACATCAATCGCATCATTAAACCGTGCAACTACAGTGCAAATGTTCCGTAACTTCTTCGGTTCTGACCACTTCGTAGACTAATAGTACGAGCTTTACTCCCAAACTCCCTTACACTAAATGTGTGAGGGAGTTTTTTCTATTTTAAAATAAGTAATTTACAGGCAATTCTATCCTAAGGGACATTATTCGATAAAGATTAATAAACTAAAAGAGTTCTTTAACTAGGATATTTGTGACAACAAGCCAAGGAGACCCCGTAGTCAATCGGCGAAGCGTTTGAGAAAGCTTCACATTGTGCCTCCCCTAATCTTTTGATATAAAGACAGTGCTCTTACAAATACAGCTTAAGCATAGGACCAATGATTGAATAAGGATAGTTGACTGATCTCGAAGATAGGGTAGTTTGTTGGAAAAAAATGAGTGAAAATTCGGATTTTCTATGACGATTTAATGTTTTCTTATATAATGAATATATATTCATTATTGTTCGCTAGAAGAAGTGAATGAAAATTAGGAGGATGGTTAAGATGAAAGCAAATTATATCGGAGATTTTCAGAAATGGGCAAAGGATTTTTCGTTTTTTACTGAGGTGCGTGTACGTTTTTCAGAAACGGATATGTTCGGTCATATGAACAATACAGTTAGCTTTACATATTTTGAACAGGCACGAATCGATTATTTTCGCCATTTAGGGATTCTAATGCCTTCAGTAAGTGATGAAAATGTGGATAGTATTCCGATCGTAGCCGACTTACAGTGTGACTACGTGAAGCAAGTTTTCTTTGATGATGTCCTAAAAATTTATACGAAGATAGCGAAAGTAGGAAACTCATCGATGGATATTCATTATTTAGCGAAAAACCAACATGATGGGGTTTGCTTTACGGGTCGTGGTACGATAGTGCAAATGGATCCTCGGACTGGGAAGAGTGTACCTCTATCTGAAGAAACAAGTGCTCAACTCGTTAGCATGGGGATTCTGTAACATAAAAGTCGATTCAAAATATTGTAGGTTACGGAGCTAAAAATAGATAGAGAGTATTGAGGCATTTTTTCGCCATTAACAAACATTTCGGCTGATGAAATTGCAATTTCACATGAATTTACGGATTTATGGAAGCGGTTTTCAAAATTTTTCAGGAAACATGTAATATTCATGAAAATAGCCGTCACCGCTCCTCGTTCCTTAACATAAGTTACAATACGTGCGGGGGAGGAGGGTGTAACTGAAAATGAATAGCTCTCATCATCGTTCTCTTTTAACTAACCGAGAACGTGAAATATTTGCGCTTTTATTAGCTGAAAAAACAACGAGGGATATTGCAGAGCAACTTGGTATCAGTGAAAAAACAGTGCGAAATCACATTTCCAACACAATTCAAAAGTTAGGTGTAACGAATCGATCTCAGGCGTTAATTGAGCTGTTACGCTTAGAAGAATTCAAATTAGACTAATGGACACTTGCTATTTCAGAGAAAAAACGACAAAATAGAACTATTCAACGTATTTTTAGGAGTGAAATAGTTATATGTCGGATGAACTAACAAAGCACTCACCTGAAACCGTTGCAACGGTTGAAAAGGAATTACGCTATATAGCGGCCATTGTGAAACAAAAAGGAAGAGAAATTGTTTCACAATATGCGATTACGCCGCCACAATTTGTTGCATTACAGTGGTTAGAAGAGCTTGGAGATATAACAATTGGCGACTTGTCAAACCGATTATACTTAGCTTTTAGTACAACAACAGATTTAGTGGACCGGATGGAGAAGAATGAATTAGTCAAACGTGTGCGTGACGAAAATGATCGTCGTGTCGTTGTTGTTCATCTTCTCGAAAAGGGCGAACGTATTATTCAAGAAGTAATTGAAAAAAGACAGCAATATTTGCAAGAAAAACTTGTTGGTTTTAACGAACAAGAAGTCGAGCAATTATCAAGCTTTTTAGAAAAACTACATGTACACATGAAACAGGATTGAGGCGGAAAGTATGAATGCCCCGATAGGCGTTATTGACTCAGGAGTAGGCGGTTTGACCGTAGCAAAAGAAATAATGAAGCGATTACCAAATGAAACGATCTATTATATTGGTGATACAGCAAGATGTCCTTATGGTCCGAGAACTCGTCAGGAAGTACGAAACTTCACTTGGCAAATGGCAAAAGCACTAGAGAAAATGAATATCAAAATGCTCGTCATTGCTTGTAATACAGCGACTGCAGTAGCACTCGAAAGTTTACAAAGAAATATGCCTTTTCCGGTACTAGGCGTTATTAATGCTGGCGCACGTGCAGCTGTAAAGAAAACGAAGCGACATGAAGTCGTTGTGCTTGCAACAGAAGGAACTATTAAAAGTGCGGCGTATGAGGAAGCATTATTGTCACTGAATACGTCAACACATATTATTCCATTGGCATGTCCAACATTCGTACCACTTGTAGAAAGTGGCGAATATAAAGGTGAATTTGCAAATAAACTAATTGAAGAAGGCTTAAAGCCGTTGAAAAATGAACAATTTGATACAGTTATACTAGGGTGTACACATTATCCAATATTGCAAAAACAAATTGAAGCTGTGGTCGGAGAAGAAGTCTTTGTACTATCTTCCGCAGAGGAAACAGCAAAGGATGTTCAAGAAATGCTTGCGTATAATGGTACTTTGGCTGACACAGATGCAGTGCCTGCTCATAAATTTTTTGCAACCGGTTCTGTTCCAATTTTCCGTTCGATTGCTGAAAATTGGCTTGAGCAAGGTACTCTCAATATAAAACGTATTACATTAAAATAAAAAATCAGCTTAGCAGTGGGCTAGGCTGATTTTTGCCATTTTTAGCATTGTACATAAGGGACTGAGCTCTTTTTTGAAGGATAAAATTATGGTAAGATGAGGGCGCGAAAGTTTTTAGGAGGAAAAAAATGATGACAAGATTTGATGGAAGAAATGTAGATGCACTGCGTCCTGTGAAAATAGATAGTGAGTATTTATTACACCCAGAAGGCTCAGTTTTAATTCAAGTAGGCAATACAAAAGTAATTTGTACAGCAACGATTGAAGATAAGGTTCCTGGGTTTTTACGTGGACAAGGTAAAGGTTGGATCACGGCAGAATACTCGATGCTACCTCGTGCAACAGCACAGCGTACACCACGCGAATCATCTCGTGGCAAAGTCAATGGCCGTACAATGGAAATCCAACGTTTAATTGGTCGAGCATTACGTGCTGTAGTTGACCTAGAAGCACTTGGCGAGCGTACTGTATGGATTGACTGTGATGTGATTCAAGCAGATGGAGGCACACGTACAGCCTCAATTACAGGCGCATTTGTAGCGATGACACAGGCAATTGCCAAATTTGCAGAAGAAAAACAACTAGAAAAGTTTCCAGTAACAGACTATTTAGCTGCAACAAGTGTTGGTATTGTTGAAGAGCAAGGGGCAGTTTTAGACTTAAACTACGTTGAAGATGTCGCTGCTGCCGTAGATATGAATATCGTTATGACAGGGGCAGGTCAATTTGTTGAACTACAGGGGACAGGCGAAGAAGCAACGTTTTCTCGTGAAGAATTAAATGAACTGCTAGCGTTAGGTGAAAAGGGCATTCAACAATTGATTGCACTTCAAAAAGAGACACTAGGTGGTTTGGCTAACAAAGTGGGAGGAAATGAATAACATGAAACAAGTAGTGATTGCCACTAAAAATAAAGGAAAAGCAAAAGATTTCGAAGCATTATTTGGTCCACTTGGCTATGAAGTAGTAACGATGTTTGATGTTGCACCAGAAATGGAAATAGATGAAACAGGCACTACCTTTGAGGAAAATGCCATCATAAAGGCAGAAACATTAGCAAAAGAGCTAGGCACAATTGTTATTGCTGATGATAGTGGCTTAGCTGTTGACGCATTAAATGGTGAGCCAGGCGTTTATTCTGCACGTTACGCTGGTGATCATGATGATGAAGCAAACATGGTTAAGCTGTTAGAAAACCTAAAGAATGTCGAAGATGAAAAGCGTACTGCACGTTTCTGCTGTTGCATCGCTATTGCGGGGCCAGGTTTTGAAACGACAACAGTTTTTGGTACTTGTGAAGGTGTCATTGCACACGAAAAACGTGGTACTAATGGGTTTGGTTATGATCCTGTCTTCTTTGTCCCAAGCTTAAACCGTATGATGGCTGAGCTAGTTGCCGAAGAAAAGGGAGCAATTTCCCACCGTGGGAATGCGATTCGTAAGCTGAAGGAACAATTGCCAAATCTTATAAAATAAGAGGTGATATCCATGCAAATACTGGTCATGAGTGACACACATGGCGATAGTGATGTGATTGAAAAAGTTCGAGGCTTTTACCCAAAAGTCGATACTTTCATTCATTGTGGAGATAGTGAGCTTCCATTCTCACATAAAGCATTGGATGGTATGAAGAAAGTACGAGGAAATTGTGATATCGATCAAGCTTTTCCGGATGAAGCAGTATTCGATATAGAGGACGTAACAGTCTTTGTAACACATGGTCATTTATTCAATGTTAAAACTTCAATCTTGTCATTATCATATCGTGCCAAAGAGGTAGATGCGCAAATTGTATGCTTTGGGCACTCTCATATTCTTGCTGCTGAAATGATTGAGGATGTCTTATTTTTAAATCCGGGGAGCTTATTAAAACCACGTGGTCGTAAAGAAAAAAGCTTTGCCCTTGTCGAGATTGAAGATACGTATTTTGAAGTAAAGTTTTTTACGGATGATCATCACTGTATTTCCACTCACAAGTTTATACGAAAATGATGGAACAAAAACGCTTAGGTTAAAATAACTCAAAGCGTTTTTGTTTTATTAGCAGAAAGCTAAATGGTAAAAATGGCTATGAATTGTTTATGATGAAATAGAAAAAATAACTATAAACGACAAAGGAGAAAACATGGACAATACAAAAGGATGGAATTTTGATAATAGCTATGCCCGTCTACCAAACATTTTTTATACATCACTCGCTTTAAATCCAGTTTGTTCACCAAAATTAGTAATGTTAAATGAAGCGGTCGCACAGTCACTTGGATTAAATTTCAATGCTCTACAAAAAGAAGAAGCGGTCGCGATTTTTGCAGGTAACAACAGCCCAACTGGTGGCACGCCCATTGCCCAAGCTTACGCCGGACATCAATTTGGGCATTTTAATATGCTAGGAGATGGAAGGGCGCTGTTGTTAGGTGAACAAATAACACCAAATCATGAACGATTTGATATCGCGCTGAAAGGCTCAGGAAGAACCCCTTATTCCCGAGGTGGAGATGGCAGAGCAGCACTTGGTCCAATGCTACGTGAATATATTATGAGTGAAGCAATGCATGCACTCGGTATTCCAACCTCTCGAAGCTTGGCTGTCGTGACTACAGGTGAAATGATTATTCGTGAAACCGAGCTCCCTGGTGCAGTTTTAACTCGTATTGCAAGTAGTCATTTGCGAGTGGGAACTTTCCAATACGCAGCAAATTGGGGAACTGAAGAGGAGCTAAAGGCTTTGGCAGATTATGCTTTGGAGCGTCATTTTTCAAATGTTGATAAAGCTCAAAATCGTTATCTCTACCTACTTCAGGAAGTCATGAAGAAGCAAGCAACTCTCATTGCAAAATGGCAACTAGTCGGTTTTATTCATGGTGTCATGAACACAGATAATATGGCCATTAGTGGGGAGACGATTGATTATGGTCCTTGCGCTTTCATGGATATCTATGATCCTGCGACAGTATTTAGCTCGATTGATCGACAAGGTCGTTATGCGTACGGTAACCAACCTAATATCGGGGGATGGAATTTAACACGTTTTGCTGAATCATTATTACCATTAATCGATGAAAATCAGGAAGATGCCATAAACCTAGCTCAAGAGACATTACAACAATATCCACAGCTGTATTATGCAAACTGGTTAACAGGTATGCGAGCAAAACTTGGGTTATTTAACGAAGAAGATCAGGACGTAGCACTAATTGAAGAGTTTCTATCGTTAATGCAGCAGTATCAGGCAGACTATACGAATACATTTATTGCATTAACCTTCGATAATTTTGATGAATCAAAGTTATTTAGTGCAAAAGAATTTAAAGAATGGCATCAGAAATGGCTTGTAAGACGTGAAAGACAACAGGAAACAACAGACATGTCTCACCAATTAATGCGGGATCATAATCCAGCAGTAATTCCGCGAAATCACCGTGTAGAAGAAGCATTAGAGGCTGCTGTTGCATGTGGAGACTACAGTGTAATGCATCGATTACTGAACGCTCTTGCACAGCCCTTTGCACATACTAAGGAGCAGCGGGAATATGCTACATTACCAACACCGTCTAACCAACCGTATCGAACTTTTTGTGGCACATAAGTTAAAAACGAGGGATAAATTCCTTCGTTTTTTTATGTGCAATAACCGTAACCACACGAAACTCCTGAGCATACGCTATGTATGAATATATGTGAAGGAGAATGTGTGACGTGTATAAGTATTCAAAAGGTTGGTTTGTTAAGCAACTTCGAGAGCATGGAATTTTGGTGCATCCACAATATAAAAGTCATTTAGGCAATTATAAAGAATCCGAATTACGCAATTTATATTACAAATATGTTGAAAAAGAAACGTTCGATTCAGAACAAAAATAATCATTTTCGTTTGAATAACTCCTTTGTAGGAAAGAATTTTAGTACAGAAGGGAGTTATTTTATGTGGAGCAAACCGTGGATTATGACGCAAATATGGCAAGATGTGTTGTTTCTACATTGGCCAATATCACCTAATGAAATAGAGCCGTACATCCCTCAAGAATTGCAACTGGATCTCTATGAAAATAACGCTTGGCTTAGTGTTGTCCTTTTTAAAGTAAAAGGACAACGCTTGAGATTTCTACCACCATTCCCTGGGATGGATTCCTATTTACAGCTTAATGTCCGCACATATGTTACATATAACGGCGTGAAAGGTATTTATTTTTTTAACTTAGATGTTACGAATCGTTTTATTGTACAAATAGCTACAAAAGGCAGTCTATCATATCGCCATTCAAAAATATCTTTAAAACAAAGAGGTAACCATTTTTCTTTTACAAGTTTACATCACGGAGCGCTGGCTGAAAGGTTGAAGATTTCATATCAACCGATTTCCGGTGCAATAATGAGTTCTACCTTAGAAAAATGGTTGGTGGAACGTTATCATTCTTGGTCGAAATGGAAAAATTCCTTACTGCGCATAGATATAAGTCATATGCCATGGCAGTTGCAACGGGTCAATATTGATATCGTAAGCAATACACTAGCTCCTTTTGTGAATAAAACAACAAAAGGAATTCATCCAATAGCTCATTATTCAAAAATACAAAAGGCTAGAATTGATCCACCAATAGTGGAAATGAAAAACCAGCTTTATTAACAAATTAACTTTGTCAAAAGAGCTGGTTTTATTAATAACATTAATAAAAAAGATAGCAAAATTGCATCACAATGGCACTAGCAATCATATCCGACATAGCAATTGCCTCGGCCTGAACGACATCAAAAATTTGAACACCCTCTTGATAGTTTTTCTGAATCATTGCTACAGCTTCTTTTTTTGTTAAAGCTAAATGCGTATAGAACATTTTTTGCACTGCCTCTATACTCAAATATGGATTAATTCGATTCAAAAATATGATGATGTCGTTAGCATTACGATACCATTCCTTTTCTTTTGCCTCTGCTGTTGCTGCATCCCCTTTAGCAGCTGCAGTCACTAACTGTGCTGCAATGATAAGATGTTCTTTAATCAGCTCCGTATAACGATCAGCAATTTGGTCACCGTAAAATGGACGTAGACTATTGCCTAAGTCGGTCGCATTTCGTAGCAGTCGTTCCTGCACATAGGGTAAGTCAGGTAAGCCAAAGACAATACTGATAATCGTCATCCTCGTCCAATTGACGTGCTCCATCCATAATAAACGATTCATTGCCATAAAATCAGCTTCAGCTTTACTAATACAGCGTCGACAATCGTTCTGTGGTAGTGAAAAATGGCGAATCGGTGCGGTATATTGGGCGTGAGAGGTATTATAGAGCGTGCCTAAAGGATTCATATAATATCCATCTGGGTAAGAGAACAATGAGTATCCACTCCTTCTAATATTCTTTCTAATCTTCTAGAATACTCTGAGGTACTTCCAGTTATGAAAGAAGTAAATCTGTTTTATTCTTATTACAACATTGGCATAATTTCGTGCATATGCTAATACAATGTCTTTGCCAATCCCTTGTGCATCACCAGTTACGACACTACTAAATCATTAAAACATTTTAGGATCCTCCAGTTTTTTTGCTTTTGATTATTTTAGTAAAAAATCTGTTATGATTAGCAAAAGTAGTTTTGAGAAATGGCATAAAGGGGTATATGAAATCATATAATAATAATCATGAGGCAAACCTTGCCTACATAGTAAAATTAATGTTGACATTATGCTTTAAAGCGCATATAATAAATATTGTCGTTAATATAGTTTATATAGAGATGACATCTGTCTCAGTAGCTCAGCAGGATAGAGCAACGGCCTTCTAAGCCGTCGGTCGGGGGTTCGAATCCCTCCTGGGACGTCAATGTAAGTCTTACAGCCACAACGGTTGTAAGGCTTTTTATTTTTAAACATTAATGTATAATTTATTAATTGGTGCCCGAGAAGTGCCCAAATCAATCTTTTTCATCAAAAAGTTTATCAAAATGAGAACTAGCTCGCTGATCAGTTTCTTGCAAAAGATGTCCATAAGTGTTCATGGTAGTTGTAATATTTGAATGACCTAATCTTGATTGAATCACTTTTGGGTGTTCTCCAGCATGAATTAATAAAGTTGCTGATGTGTGACGTAGATCATGGAAACGTATTCTAGGTAAATCAGGATTCCTTTTTATAAAACGATCCCACCACTGACTTATTGAATCAGGACGATACGGTTTACCGAATTCATTTGAGAAAATAATGGGTGGGGACAATAAATACGAATGGACAGCCAGCGGAAGGATTGTAGAAAAGAATAATTCATAAAAAGAAAGAGGCTGGGACAGAACTCGATTATTTGAAAAATAGCGAAAACAGATAATAACTTTTTCGCTTCAATGAGTAGAGTGTTCCTTCCTAAATCAAAAAAATGTTAGACTGAAATGCAATCGGTCTAACATTTTTTCTTTTTGTCCCAGCCTCTTTCTTCTATATTATTATTTTATAGCGAATTCTTTTTTTCCTAATTCTTTACCTTCGTAGCCTTGTCTAGCTACTAATATTACAGGTGTTTCCAAATCTTTGAGGTCATATGCAATGGCGTTTTCTACAGTTTCATCTTTTTTGATATTTTCGAACTCTGTTTCTTTGAATCTGTCATCAGGTAAAAAACCAACTCCTAATTTGTTATCAGCGTTTGGATCACCTTGAATTGCAGTAAATGTAGATTGCCATGCCAACCCTGGACTTATCTCTTTGTCGCTTTGGTTTGTTACACTATACCAGATTGCAAATACTGGTGTTTCGCCACGTTCGTTACCTTTTTCACCCACAGGAATTACTTTTGTTTCAGTGATGGTTATTTTTAAATCTCCTCTTTTTACTTCGTTGTCTTTAAAATAAACATCTTTGTCAGACGAACTTAGTTTTTCTGCTTCTGCTGATGCAGGAGTTTGTGTATCATCTTTTGGTGTTCCATCCTTTGTAGTATCTTCTCCGCATCCAGCTAATCCAAGTGATAGTACCAGTGCTGCGCTAAAAATTAATTTTTTCTTCATTTGTAAAGTATTCTCCTTTAATGTGTATATTTGTAACATTTAAATTATATCAATATTGGTAAGTGTTGTCAGTTGTGTTCGGCAAAAATGTTGGTAATTTATAAAAGGTGCCCACAAGGTGCCTTATTAAATATAAAAGTATATAAAAAGATAAAAACATTCTATGAAACTTGTATTAAGGATTTGGAAAAACAGTGTTATTACTAGTGTTCATATAATTGTATAAAAACATGAATAGCTATAACCACGGCCTTCTAAGCCGTCAGTCGGGGGTTCGAATCCCTCCTGGGACGTATTTAAATCAGTCACAAACCATTGATACAATTGGATTTGTGAGAAACTAGGGATTCGGTCGGGGCTTCGGTCACTGATGCAGAATCCCTTTTTTATTACCCTAAGAAATTACGTGAATATAGTACCGAAATTATCTTCCAATTGAATGGAGGATTTTTTTTATGACCAAAAAGTCGGGATTATTTGATGTGGACTTCACACTGACAACTAAAGAGCTTACCGCTTCTATCAAAGAAGACAAGACTGTCACAGCTTGCTACAAGCCCTTTTCAGAAGCGTTAGGAACTATAGTTAATCAAGTGGAGGTGAGTGGTTATCGTCCTCGAACTATCAAAGATTACAATACAGTTCTGATGAATTTCTCAAAGAGTACAGGGGTTACCTATTTGGAAGAAATTACAGTAGACATGATTTATTCATGGCTTGATAGTATGCAGGTAGTGAATCAAACAAAGCTTACACGTCTAAAGGTTTTGAAATCTTTCTTAGGTAAGTGTTTCACCAATGGTTGGCTTAGCTTGAACTTTTGGCAATCAATCAATGTGAAGGTAGATAAAAAGGTTAAAAAAGGAGCAAAGCCTAATGACATTGCTATCTTAGTGTCATTAATTGATAAAAGTACATTTATTGGTCTGAGAGATGTAACTGCTATTTTAACGATGTACAAGACAGGGATACGCATTAACACACTAGGACAGTTGATCGAGCGACATATTGATTGGGGGAACAAAGTTCTTGTGCTAGATGGAGCGGTATTGAAAAACCACCAACTTAATCGTTTGACCGTTACTCATAGCGAGACGATTAGGTCTAAACCATTTTAAGTTTGAGTTAGATTACAACAACAATAGCAAGTTTACAGAGCCATTTAACGAGCCTGTAAGAGTTGATAGATTTTGGCTTGGGCTTGTTTCAATGGACTTTAGGAAGCTTACCTATTTCACAATAAAGTAAAAATCCAACAATCACTATTTACAACCTTTTCACCGAATTAAAATTAAATAATATATGTTAGGGCTATCATTTATCACTCAATCCTGTTAAATGAAAGAAACATTGACTATTACCACTATCCCAAATATTGGGTTTATGATAACATATATCTGAATCTTTTAACTTTAAAAAATATGAAAGGAAGTGTAATAATCACATATGAAAAAGATATTGAAACCATTGATTAGTGTTATTGCCATGGGTGCCCTCTCTCTATCTATAAATATAGATAAAAATGTATTAGCTAATAATATTGCAAATACATGTGAGTATGATTCGGCATCGAAAGTAAACCCTGATTTTCCCACAATGAACTGTTTGTTAACCGAAACAGCACTGATTTATGATGTTCCTCCTGAAATTGTGAAGGCAATAGCGGAAGGTGAAAGTGGAAATTGGCGTCATTTCGATATGAATGGTGAAGCGATTGTGACAGCTGATAAAGGAATTGGCATTATGCAAATTACAAATCAAGCCGGCTACAATCAAGATAGACTAAAAAGCGATATTGTCTATAATATTCAAGCTGGTGTAGAGACTCTAGATAATATGTTTAAGCGGAAGGATTTACCTAGCATCAACGGTGGGGAAAGAGATGTACTGGAACATTGGTACTTCGCTATCATGGCTTATAACGGTACTAAGCCAGTAAATAGTCCAATTGTCCAAGCAACTGGTGAAAGAAATGCAAAAGCCTATCAAGAAAGAATTCTACGAATTATTGAGAAATTGGAATTAATAGACTTAACAGAACTGCCTTTTTCACCCGAACATTTTCAATATGACTCTAACAGCAAGGAAAATATTAAATTTTCAGCGATGAACTATGATTTTGATTTACCATTAAATAAATCAAAGTATTTTTTTGAAACAAATCAAAAAGTTAGTGCAACAACTAATGTAACATTAAGGACAAGACCTACTACGGATAGTCCTTCTATGGGTACTTTACGTGAAGGCGAAATTGTTACCATTACGGGTCCTTTTGTATATGAAGAAGTATCAGCGAAGAAAAACCATTTTGTTTGGTATCCTGTGAAAAGAAGTGATGGGACAAAGGGGTATGTAGCATCAAGTTATTTAAACTACTCAGCTTCAACACCAACGCCAACACCTCCGGTAACACCGCCAACAACGGGAAACGTTGATGTATCAAAGTTTGCTGATTACAATGCAAACCAATACTGGGCTGAGGATTTTAAGTGGGCAGTCAGCATCGGTATCATCAGTGGATACCCAAACGTGAAAAACCCATCAACAGGTAAGTACGAAAACTTACTTAAACCGTACAATAACTTAACGGAAAACCAAATGTTAACTATCCTATTTCGTTACTTCAAACCATCAGAACTAGCTTCAACGATAGCTAATACTTCATGGTATGGAGACGTAAACTACCAACTGGCTACAAAATACTCTCTACCAGTCCTAGGTGCAAACACAGCATCCAAACAAGCCATTGCAGGGAAGGATATCACACGGGGTAACTTCGCTCGTATCTTAGCTTCAATGCATTATGGTAAGACTGTATCTCAGTCAGAAGCTATTAAATTCCTTCGTGATAATGGTTTAACAACTACTAAAACAAATGAAGAGTTTAAACCAAATGATTCTCTAGCAAGAGCGCACACAGTGGCATTCTTCCACCGTTACGAACAAATATTCAATAACTAAATTGCTACTTACAAGTGAAAAGGTAAAGCGCAGATTCAAGCATTAGAAAAAGAAGGAGCAACAAAAATCTATCAAGAGAAGTTTACAGGTACTAAAACTGATAGACCACAACTCAATGAGCTTTTAGAGGTGCTACAGGAAGGCGATACACTAATGGTTGCTAAGTTAGACCGTATTGCTCGTTCAGCTTCACAAGGAAGTGATTTGGTCAAAGGGCTAATAGAAAAGGGTGTTAGAGTAAATATCCTTAATATGGGTATCATGGATAACAGACCAACTTCAAAACTAATTCGTACTGTTTCCTTTGCTTTTGGCGAATCCCCCCTGGGACGTACAGTTTTATAACGTTATATCTAGAGGAATAAGCACTTTCGCTTATGATTCAATTTTACAGTACTCGGTCAGTCGAGTTTCTGTACCAATGAATTGTAGGTGAAGGTGCTTTTTCTTTGTCCAAAAAAAGGAGATATTTGATATCCATAGAACGAGTGAAGTGATTTATAAACATCATTTTTGCATCAAGCCGTTGTCCTCAATTCTGGCTTCATCATCATTCGGTGGAGCATTGTAGATCGTAGCTAATTCCAACGCTTCTTTTTTAATGCTATCTGTTTCTGACCGAGCACGTAGTTTTTTAAGTTCGTTATTCTTTTGCGGTGAAACAATTGCCTCGAATTTAGAGATGCGTTGTCATTCAATATATTCTCGACTAGCTTGAAGCTTCCTAGCCTTATTTAAGATATAGATTAAAGAATCAATGATATACATTTTGAAGGTGTAGGATTCCTAAAATAGTCTTCCGTATTTTAATATAGTTGTAAATCTAAGGGAATGTATGTATTATTTGATATGTATATATTATACTATTAATTATTTTTTTGTATACGATTCCGAAAATTACTAGTTCATTAGTTGCGTTATTTATTAAAGGTTCAAAATATTTATGCTGATTAAGGGTCTTTATTCCTTGTTTGTTATTTGTGTTCACGGACCAAAAGTAACGAATAGTATCTGGTTATAGCGTGTTTAATATATTTTGAAGTACTTTTTCTAAAATGGAGGCAAAAAGGAGCGATTAAGCAAAGGAAGATTCGACAATATGCAAATAGGAAGTGAGTAACATTACGTAGAAATAATTTTAAAAATAGCTTTAGGTAATCGTTATTTGCATCTTATTCGCCAAACTCTTTCAAAAGTTTACACGCATTTTCTCAGACACCGAGCAACGCACAGACCTACGTAAGAAATACCGTCGCAACAATCTCAATCACAATTCAAGTGGTAACTACTTTAGCAAACAATGTGACTCTACAAATAATTGCAGAGAATACAGTTTTAAAAAAACACTGGTACGACTGGAAATGAGAAAAGTTGGTATCCTGCCTTCAAAGACTTGCATAGGGTCCTAAATTGAATAATTGTCAGATTTTTTCACTAAAAATAATTATCAAAGTCTATATCAAATATTTTGATGGGAAGGGTGCATTGGATTAAATGAAAAATATGTTGAAAGTTTTTATTTTTTTTAATATTCTTGCATTTATGTTGTTTTTTGTATCTTATGAAAAAGCACAGGGAGCTTATTATGTTGCACCTGATGGGGATGACGAATCAGAAGGTACGTTTAGTTCGCCTTGGCAATCCATTCAACATGCTGTAAATCAGGCGGAATCTGGGGATGTTATAAACGTTCGAGAAGGGATTTACAAAGAGATGGTTATTATTTCAGAAAAAGAGGCTCTAAACGACCAATGGATCACAATCAAAAATTATCCGAATGAAAAACCGATAATTGATGCGGAAGGTTTAGACATTACGTCATCAAAACGTGCAGGAATTGAAATTATTGACTCTGAAGGTATTCGAATAAAGGGCTTTGAAATACGTAATCTGAAAGCAGATTCCCACGAGTCTTTTCCTGCAGGTATTTTAGTTCGGGGAAAGACTAAAAATATTGAACTAGTAGGAAATGACATTCATCATATTGCCAACTACTCAAGCAATGGGAACGCACATGGTATTCTTGTGTACGGTAATCAACCACAGCCGATTCAGAATATCAAAATTTTAAAAAATCTGTTGCATGATTTAACACTCGGTAGTAGTGAATCCTTAACGTTAAGTGGTAATGTTGAGCATTTCACAATCGATGAAAATATTGTTTCTCGCAATAATAATATTGGCATTGATATAGCGGGTCGTTACGGCGCTTGTACGAGCGATGGATGCACGGATTATGCTCGAGATGGTGTAGTTTCAAATAATATCGTTTCCTATATTTCTTCTGGTGAAAATCCTTCCTATGAAGGGTCTGCGTCTGCTCCAGGTATATATGTCGATGGCGGTCAAAACGTCGTTGTGAAAAACAATCATGTTAACAAAAATGACTATGGAATCTCGGTATCAAGTGAACAAGAGGGCTTTTCCTCCAAAAATATTACGATAAAAGAAAACTATATTGCCCAAAATACAAAGGCGGGTCTTGTCATAGGTGGTGCAAGTCTTGATAACGGTGGTACCGAGAATAGCTCCATTACAGATAATTTGTTCTTGTTTAACGATCGTTCTAAAAAAGGATATAGGGAAATTACGATTCAGCATCATACGCGCGGCAATGAATTTTTAGGCAATATTTATTATGTTTGCGGTTCTAAAGAGTACATCAATATCCCGGAAAAAGTAAGTGCTGATAATCGCTTCATGGATGAGTCGGTTTATCAACAGGCTTTCTGTAAAAAGTAAGATTGAGAGAGGGTTTTTATGAAGGTACTAATAACTGGTGGTTATGGTTTTATCGGTTCACATGTGGCGGATCGATTTTATAAGGAAGGTTACGAAGTGCATATTATTGATAATTTAGTAACGGGTAAAAAGGAAAATATTACTTTTAAGCATAAGTTTTACCACCTATCTATAGATGACCCAAAATGCCGAAAAGTATTTGCGGCTTATAACTTCGATATTGTCGTTCATTTAGCCGCCCAAGCAAGTGTTGCGACTTCGATGCATAATCCAACCTATGATGCACAGAGCAATATAGTTGGTCTTGTTCAAATGCTAAAATTCGCGACGGAATATAAGGTAAAGAAATTCATCTTTGCTTCTTCGGCTGCGGTGTATGGTGAGCAGTCTGAGCTCCCTATAACGGAGGGCGTGCATACAGATCCGATTTCACCTTATGGCTTGAGCAAGCTTATGGGGGAAAAATATTGTAACAATTGGGCAGCAAGTCAAGGGTTGTCGTCCATTTGTTTCCGTTTTTCGAATGTTTATGGTCCACGCCAAACGCATGAAGGAGAAGGTGGCGTCGTTTCTATTTTTTTGAATCGCCTTTTGACGAATCACAAGCTCTATATTCACGGGGACGGCAACCAAACAAGGGATTTTATTTATGTAGAAGACGTAGCATTTGCCATTTATCGAGCTTCACAAAGTACGCTTACAGGTATTTATAACTTGTCTACGAATACAGAGGCAAGTGTAAATGATCTAATTCACCATTACGAAAGTTTTCATGGAGCTGTTGAAACGGTTCAAGTGGCGTCACGCGAAGGAGACATTCAGCGCTCTGTTTTAAACAATGCGCGAATCATTCAAGATTTGGACTGGGCGCCGTTATATACGTTTGAAGAAGGACTCCAAAAAACATATGAATGGGGTGCTTCTAGTAAACCGGTGGAGCAAGCAGTTGTCAAAGAAAAGAAAGTTGTCCCTAATTGGTATACGAATATCAAGCCTTATTTAGAAAATTTTATATTATTCTTCGTTTTAAGTGTGATTGTAATGAGTGTGGATATCCCTATTTTCTCAGTTTTTGAGGTTGGTATTTTCTATATTATTACGCTCGGTGCGATTTATGGTAATAGACAAGCGTTCTTTGCTGTTTGTTTATCCATTAGTTTGTTGCTTGTTGATTACTTCCGTCAAGGACGAGAAATCGTTTCGTTGCTGTATGATACGACGTTCTTTTTCCAAATTGCCATCTTTTTATTTATTGGTTTAGTCGTTGGTTACTCTGTACAACGGAAAAATATTAAAATAGCGGAACAACAAGAAACACTTGATGATCTTCAAACGCGCCATGACTTTTTAGAAACAATTCATGAAGAACTACGCGACGTAAAAGATGAGCTGCAATTGCGCGTACTAAATAACGAGGATAGCTTTGGGAAAATTTATTCGATTACAAAAGAGCTGAATGAGGTCGAACCTGAAAAGATTTTTACGCATACGATAGAGGTTGTACAAAAGACGATGCGTTGTGAAAATGTCTCAATTTATTTATTAAACGAGGATCAAACATACCTTCGACTCGTAGCAAGTTCGTATTTACTGGGTGAAAAGCCGCGTACGAGCTCATTAAAAGTAGCGGATACACGCTATATCCAACAAATTATTAGCACTAAGACAATTTTTGCTAATCGAAACTTGCTCGCAAATGTGCCGGAAATGGCTGCACCAATATTCTATGATAATAAAATTAAAGCGATACTTACGATCAATGACTTACCATTCTCTAGCTTTTCGAATTATCATGAAAACTTATTTAAAGTCATTTCAGGTCTAATTGAAACATCATTAAACCGTGCTTTTGAGTATATACGCCTTACTGAGGAAAGTCGTTATATTGGTCAATCGATCATACTACAACCTGATGTATTCCATGAAATATTGAATAGTAAAATGCTGGCGAAAGAAAAATATAATATGCCTTATGCGCTGTTAAAAATCCAAGTAGATGCAGGTGTTTTACAGCAAGTAGCGGGAAAAGCGCACCAATTATTGAGGGAAACGGATTATATCGGTTATATAGAAGACAAACTTTTTGTTTTACTGTCAAATACAACAAAAGAGGATGTTTCTTTTATAGTAAATCGTTTTAACAATGCAGGAATTGAAACTGAGGATTATCATGGGGTGCTCGTATGACGAATATGACCGTAATGTTTATTTTTATCCTCTATATTGTCATTTCTGCTATTGTTTTATGGTTTTTTACACTCGGTAATTTTCAGGATTGGTTATTTAGATGTACGCTTGTTATTTTTTTACCAATTATCGGTTGGTTTATCCCGAGTGTTTGGCCGAAAAAAAAACTTAGAAATGAAGGCGAACAATTCGAAGACTATATGAATGCCCAAACAGATGATATCCCAATTGAGCTGCGTTCCTCAAAATTGGCTCTCGAAAGAGATCGTGAATTAGCAGTTGTTTCGATTGAAGAGGTTCTAATTATTAGTGATTTCACGACTCGTCGTCGCGTCATGTTGGATCTATTAAAACAAGATGCTATGAAGTATTTAGATATTTTACAAACGGCTGTTATGAATGATGATACTGAAACGTCTCATTATGCCGTAACCGCGGTAATAGAAGTAAAACGTGAACTATCCCTACTACTGCAAAAATTATCGGTGGAATTTAGTCAGAACCCACAGGATCCACATGTCGCACGTACGTACGTTCAAGTGATTAAGGAATATTTACGCAGTGGTTTTCTAGATAAGCAGTCCACTAAAAATTATCGTATGACCTATATTCAAGTCATACAAACAATCATTGAAAATAATCAGGAGACAGAAGAGTTATTCAACGAAAAAATAGATATGGAAATGACACTTGGCGAGCTACAGGCTGCAGAGCAAACGGCGCTCTTATTTAAAGAGCGCTATCCACTTTCTGAAAAGCCGTATTTACAATTGTTAGCCATTTATTGTGAATTAAAATCAGCTTCTAAATTTAGAACCGTATTAAACAATTTAAAAAATGCACCTATTACATTAACAAATGATGCGTTAGTAACGGTACGCTATTGGTCGACTGGAGTGAATAATACAGATGAAATGGTTTTGGAATAATCAAAAGTTTATCTTTGTCGCCGTACTACTTTTATTCTGTGGGGTGATTTTGCAAATAACAAGATCTCAGATGGTATTAAAAATGGTCGATAATGAAGACGTTTTGGAAATGAAGGATCTAGTCGTTTCGGCAAATATGAATAAAGAGAAAACGGATGATACGAACAATCCAGCGTATTGTATCGTATATGATGAATCATCCGTCGCTCTTAAAAATAATGCAGAAAAGACGCTTGAATATATGCAAAAAAGCACGCGGTCGTATGATGTAACAAAAGAGAAGGTAGATTACGATCGTTGTCCTACGATTATGTTAAGTACAGCGTATTTAAAAGACCTGGGGACAGTGGAGGACATTGAAAACTATGTGTCAGCTGGCGGAAGGTTGTTTATAATGCGTGTACTTGAAATGGATGCCCACTTCGATATTTTGTATCGTAAATTAGGCATTGTAGATTTTAATGACTTCGTTAAAACAAATGGTGTGCATATGGTATCGAATCTTTTAATTGGCACAACAGGGAGAACCTATTTTGAAGAATCATTAAATGATGATAGTTTAGCGGTTTCATTAAATAGCGATGCGACCATTTATATGGAAAGTACAACGAAAAATCCACTGCTGTGGAAAGCGGACTACGGGCAAGGGACGTTCATGGTATTTAATGGCGGTTTACTATTTGAAAAAACGTCGCGCGGACTAATTGCGGGCGCGGTTAGCTTAATGGAACCAGACTATGTATATCCAATATTTAATACAAAAGTCTTTTTCATAGATGACTTCCCATCCCCGATAGCAAAGGGGCGAAATGACCTCATTTATAAGGAATACAAGAAAGATCTTGCCTCCTTCTATCAATCGGTTTGGTGGCCAAATATGCTGAAATCCGCAGCAAATGAGGATATTCGATATACCGGCGCCATCATTGAGTCTTATTTAGATAATGTTAGACCACCATTCGATAATGTGGAGGACAAAGAATTTGTGTATTTAATTTCCTTTGGGCGAGAGTTGATTCAAAGTGGTGGGGAAATCGGCTTCCATGGTTACAATCACCAATCTCTTACGATGGATCAAACTATTTCTTCTTCGTTCGGTTATAACGCATGGGAAAGTAGCGAAGATATGGAGAAATCGATACAAGAGCTACAAAATTATACGAAACAAGCGTTTCCATCCTATAAAGCAACGACGTATGTTCCACCTTCCAATGTGTTATCAGAGGAAGGACGCCAAGCTTTAATCAACAGCTGGCCTGAATTAACGACGATATCATCCTTGTATGTGGAAGATATTACAAATAGGTCGTACATTCAAGAGTTCGAAGTCGCAGAGGACGGTATTATTGAAATGCCACGTATTTCATCTGGCTATGATCGCAATGCATCAGATGATTGGGCCATTGCCAATACGTTAACGAGCATTGGTGTATTTTCACACTTTGTTCATCCTGATGATGTTATTAGTACGGACCGATCTGGTGGTAGTTGGGCGGAAATGTATAACGAGTTCGATAGCTTTATGAAAGACATTCATCATACTTACCCGTGGCTCCGTGCAATGAACGCATCGGAAGCGGCGATGGCCATTGCTTCTACTTTGCAAACAACTAGTACGATAGAAAAAAGTAATAATATCGTGAAAGGGAGCATTGAAAATTATATGAATGAACAACATTTTATTTTACGAACAGATAAAAAAATTGGCAGTCTAGATAATTGTGAGGTTACTAAAATTGATGACGGTACTTATTTAATCAAGGCTTTAGCTGCTCAATTTGAAGTGACATTAAAGGAGTAAATGCATATGAGAATTTGTTTAATCGCAGAAGGCTCCTATCCTTATGTAACGGGTGGTGTTTCTAGCTGGATACATAGCTTGATGAATGCTATGCCAGAACATGAATTCATAATTTATGCTATTGCTGCTGAACGTAAGCAGCAAGGGCAATTTAAATATACATTGCCTCCAAACTTAATTGACGTGTACGAAATTTTTTTAGACGAGTATTTAAATGAAGAAGGAAAGTGGGGGAAACGCTATCATTTAACTGAAGTTCAAAGAAACAGTTTGATTTCATTAGTCGATGGGTCTAATAATGTGGATTGGGAAGCATTGTTTCTACTTATTCGGAGTGATAATTTCACAAATGTTGGGGAATTTTTATCGAGCAAAGATTATTATGAATTAGTGGAACATTTGGCAAAAACGAAGTATACACATGTTCCATATACAGAACTATTTTGGACTGTAGGCTCGATGATTTTACCTTTATTCATGTTAGTGCGAGACGACATTCCTAAGGCCGATATTTATCATACAGTTTCCACGGGCTATGCTGGAGTAGTAGGTGCCTTAGCGAAAGTTATTTATAATAAGCCACTCATCTTAACTGAACATGGGATCTATTCTCGAGAACGAGAAGAAGAAATTATTAAAGCCAATTGGGTAAAGGGTTATTTCAAAGATCTATGGATAAACTATTTTTACACATTATCTAATTCTATTTATTCATTAGCAGACGAAATTATTACATTATTCGGGCGGAATAAGGAGATTCAAATTGAACTCGGCTGTGACCCTGAACGCATACGAATCATACCAAATGGAATTGATATCAATGATTACAACCAAGTTGTTCGAACAGTCCAGGACGATATTATACGCATTGGCGCTATTGTGCGTCTTGTTCCAATTAAGGATATTAAGATGATGATTCAAGCATTTGCATTAGTGGAAAAACAATTGCCGCATGTTGAACTATTTATTATGGGACCTGCTGAGGAAAACGAGGAATACTATGAGGAATGTGTGCAGCTTGTGAAACTACTAAACATTGAAAAGATTACATTTACAGGAATGGTCAATATTAAAGAGTATTTAGGCAATCTTGATTTTCTATTACTGTCAAGTATTAGTGAAGGACAACCTTTAGCCATATTAGAAGGCTTTGCGTGTAGTAGGCCATTCATTTCAACAAATGTAGGGAGCTGTCGAGAATTAATCGAAGGCGGTCCGAATGATTTTTTCGGTCCTGCTGGATTTATCGTACCTGTCATGCACTATGAAGAGATGGCGAATTGCATCATAAAGCTCTGTTTAGATGAACCGCTACGCCTCGAGTTGGGGAGAAATGCTTTTAACCGTGTTGCGAGTAATTACACACGCGAAGCATTTATTACGAGTTACAAAGAAATATATAACGAGTTAGGGACGGTGATGTAAATGGCTGGAATCGGTTTTGAACTGCGCAAGTTGTATAGACAACAGGGGCTAGTTCAAAATATTAAAGCGTATAGCTATTCAACGATGACGACAGTCGGTCCTATGATTCTTTGTTTAATACTCGTATTCGCCCAGCAAATGATGATGCGTGAAAATAATAGTTCCTTTCTACAGAATGAATTATTTATAGCGACCATCGTCTATTCCTTCGTGTTTTCGGTCATCGTTACTTCCGGTTTGTCAATGCTCGTAACAAGATTCATCGCGGATAAAATTTATGAACGCAAATACGAGCAAATTATTACGGCATATTACGGGAGTTTAATTGTGATTGTACCGATTGGTGCCATTATTGCCGCGTTGTTTTTATGGGGCGTTAATGAGCAAATTGGCTATAAAGTTGTTGCGTATATATATTTTATTGAACTCATTGTCATCTGGATGCAAAATGTTTTCTTATCTGCATTAAAGGATTATAAACGCATATTCAGAGGGTTTGCAATTGCTATGTTACTTTCCGTCGTGACGAGCTATTTGCTGTTTAATTTAACGACGTGGGACCCAGTTATCATTGCGCTGCTCGGGATGAATATAGGGTTTGCAAGTATTATTATTTTGTCGTCCATCCATTTTGAACATGTTTTTCCGCGCAATGAGCAACGTGATTACTTTAAATTTTTGCGGACTTTAAAAACATATCCTGGAGCATTGTTTACGGGGTTATTCGTCTATTCTGGTGTTTATATTCACAATATTGTTTATTGGTTATTTGCGGACAATAACACTCAAGTTTCAGATCAGTTTTTACTTATGCCACTTTATGATGTATCGGTATTCTATGCGTATTTATCGGTTTTGCCGTCCTTAATATTCTTTGTTGTCATAATAGAAACTGATTTTTATGAGAAGTTTTTGAATTACTACAAAAATATTCTTGATGAGGGAACATATGAGAGTATCCAGCAAGCGAAACAGCGTATGCAAAAAGTAATTGTCCATAAAACAGGTTTCTTAGCAGAAATTCAATTGCTCTTTACAACATTATCAATCGCGCTCGGCATTTTATTTTTGCCGAAAATTGGATTCTCTATGGAACAAATAGATTTATTTATTGTTTTATCTATCGCGTACTTTTTCTTTATTATGATGTTTTTATTACTTCATATACTTATGTACTTTGATGATCGAAAAGGTATTTTAGTAATCAGCGCGAGCTTTGTCGTTTTGAATGCTATTTTAACGTATATCACAATGGTTTTAAACTTACACGGTATGGGGATGTTTATGGCGTCGTTTATCGGGCTTTGTCTTACATTTTTCCGCTTACATTACATAGCAGAAAATATAGATTACTTTACCTTCTGTCCACAGCCATTAATGACGATCGGATCTAAAATGAAATTGGGTGAAACTTTGAAAAAAAAATCTTCAGCACTTACATTACTTTTATTACTAACATTAACTTTAGCCGGTTGTGTTGAAAAACCGACCAAGGATGATGCATCAAAGGATGTGGCGCAGACAACAGCACCATTGACTAACGACATTCAAATTGACGATAAAAGACTTTATGAACGAGATCAAGATGACTCTATCAAAACACTTTATGTGACGGTTTTACCAAATGAAAATAACCCTGAACTTGATTGGTACGGGTTAAATCGGATTTCAGAACGATATAGTGAAGAAAAATTAGATATTATCGTTGCAGAAGGTGAAGCAAATGGTGCCGGTCCAAAAGCCGACATGTTTGGGGCAAATGAAACAACAGCTAATGGTAAAATTAGCATCCGAGGAAACTCATCGCGTAATCAACCGCAAAAATCATATAAAATTAATTTAATGGAGAGCGCGGGCACTTGGAATGATCAAAGAACGATTAATTTAAATAAACATGTTTCAGATGGAAGTCGATTATTAAATAAATTAAGTTTTGATTTGATGGAACCAATACCGAACGTTTCAAGTTTGCGCACACAATTCGTTCATCTTTATGTGAAAGATACAACCGCTGGATCAACAAGCTATGTTGATTACGGGTTGTATACACATACCGAACAACCAAACAAACAATTCTTACGGAATCATCTTTATGACCCGAACGGCTATTTGTATAAAGTGACGTTTTTTGAATTTAACCGATATCCCGATCAAATACGTGCACATACAGATGAAAAATATGATAAAAAAGCTTTCGAATCCATTTTAGAAATTAAAGGACGGGAAGAGCATGATAAGTTAATTGCGATGCTAGATGATGTCAATGATTACAGTATACCGATTGATGAAGTCGTAGAACGTCATTTTGATGAAGAAAACCTCCTTACGTGGACAGCAATTAACATCTTAATGGACAATATGGATACAGACGCCAATAACTTCTATCTCTATTCACCTTTGAATTTGGACACATGGCTCATCTTACCTTGGGATTATGATGGTGGTTGGGAATTACAACGTAACGCAGAATCCATAAGACCGTATCAAGCGGGTATAAGCAATTTCTGGGGGAATCGTTTATTTAATCGTTATTTCCGAGTACAAGAAAATGTCGATAAATTAACAGCCAAAGTGGAAGAATTAAACGCAACGTATATTAATGAGACAACGGTAAAAAATCAATTAGATTTATATACACCTTTAGTAAAACCGTATGTCCAACGCTTTCCGGATAATCAATATTTACCTATTGTTAGTGAAAACTACGATCAAATAGTAGATAAGATCGTAGAAACACCTAAAAATTCTGTGAAGCGATATTATGACGACCTCGAAAAACCTAAGCCGTTCTATATGTATCAAGAAATTCCGATAGAAGGTAATGAACATGTCTTTGGCTGGGATATATCCTTTGATTTACAAGGGGATGATCTTTACTATGATGTAACAATTGCACGTGATCCTGAAATGCAGCAAGTGCTCTATTCAGAAAAGGGGTTGCGTTTGAATGAATATCGCGTACCAAAACTTGATAAAGGTGTTTATTATTGGGAAGTAACGGTAACTGACTCACAAGGAAATACACAAAATTCCTTCGAGCTATATATTGATGAAGACACAAAGATTAGTTACTATGGGATTTTACGATTTG
>Ga0213822_1000582_pt1 | contig 27051 bp, 16 predicted proteins | sample MC6MC0908MG_FD_179872 | JGI IMG/M metagenome (GOLD analysis project Ga0213822, IMG submission 179872) | Enriched soil aggregate microbial communities from Iowa State University, Ames, United States - MC6-MC0908-MG | ecosystem: Environmental > Terrestrial > Soil > Unclassified | place: USA: Iowa...
CGAACGCAGCCAGCCACGGCCCATGATCGACCTGCAACTGATGCGCAGCGCCCGCTTCATCGGCGCCCTGCTCGGCATGTTCGCCTACGCCGCCTGCGCCCAGGTGATGATGACGCTGTTGCCGCTGTACCTGCAGAACGGGCTGCAACTGTCCGCGCTGGCGGCAGGGGCCGGCATGTTGCCGTTTGCAGTCGCCATGCTGCTGATGCCCCGGGTCGGCATGCGCCTGGCAGGCCGTTGGAGCCCGGCGCAGGTGTTTGCCCTGGGGCTGGTGTTGGTGGGAGTGGGGAATCTGCTGTGTGCCTGGGCGGTCGGGCAGGGCGGTTACCTCGCCTTCGCGTTGGCCAGCATCGTGCTGGGGGCGGGGGCTGGGCTGCTGAATGGGGATACGCAGAAGAACATCATGGCGTGTGTGCCGCGTGAGCGGACCGGGATGGCTTCGGGGTTGAGTACGACTACCCGGTTTGGGGCGATCGTGATTGCCATAGGCGTGTTGGGTGGGGTGCTTGCGGCGCGCAGTGGGCAGTTGTTGCGGGACGCCGTGGCAGGGGTGGCGCCGGAGCAGTTGGGGAAGGTTAGTGGGATGGCTACTCGGGTTGCGGCGGGGGATTTGCAGGCTGCGTTGTCGTTGCTTGAGCCGGGGTTGCGCGAGGCGGTGGCGCCGTTGGCGCGGGAAGCGTTTGCGGGGGGATTTGAGGCGGTGTTGGTGACGGCGGGGGTGGTGGCGCTGGTGTTTGCGGTGGTGGTTGGCGCGCTGCTTAGCCGGCCACTGCCAGCCGTGCAGCAAACATTGCTGGCGGACGGGCGAGCTTGAGGCAGGGGCATTTTTTTTCGCCTTAGTCTCATGGTCACGATTGAGTATTAGCCCCCGAGATAGTGGCGTTTCGCCCTGTTACGTGTTGAAACCTTTTTGCTCTTTGGCGAGGATAGGAGTTTTCCTACAACGCTCGACGACAAAAGGCAGGGCTCGTGGCGATAAAAGCGGTTTCGAAGGAACGAATAGACAAAGCCTTGCTGGAATTTGACAGTAAATACCGAAGTAAGCGCGAGTGGCAGGGTTGGGAAAATAACCAGGCCCACCGTTACGCCGTGCACGCCGGTGGTGAGTTGTATCCAGCGAAGAAAATCGTCTCCCTGGCTACCGGCATTGCTGTAGGTGAATTTTCCGGTGGGCACCCGACCAACAGTTACCTAGAAAAGCGAGGCTTCACCATTGTGGAGCTACCGCGGGGTGAGGGCGAGCTAGCGGTGCAGTTCACGCCGGGGGCTGTATACGACCGCAAAACCGAGATCAACGGGCCGTTCGGCGGAAGCCTGCAGAGCGGCATTGCAGCGTCCGCTGCCTACCCTGCGATTTTTTTGTTTACAGGCGATAGCGGTGAGCAATACGGGTATGCCGACCATTGGGAGGAGGGCGCTTATTTTTACACCGGCGAAGGGCAGCGTGGGCCAATGACCTTGACCCGCGGCAACCGGGCCATTGCTGAGCATGCCGAGGATGGTCGCGCGCTGTACTTGTTTAAGTCTCTCGGTAAAGGGAATGGCTACGCCTACATGGGCGAGTTTTCATGCGCCGACATGTTTACGCGAACCCAGCCGGATCTGGACGGACAGGATCGTGCGGCGCTTGTTTTTCGGTTAGTGCCTGTGGGTAGTTCGAGTGGGATCATTGAGACTGAAGTAGAGGACGAGGATGACCTCCCCGGCTCTCTGGCTGCCGCTCGGTTGGCTGCGCTGGATGCATGTAAGCCCGGTAGCGGTGATGTAGGCCAATCCGCGCCGCGTAAGCTTTATCAGCGAAGCCGAAAGGTCGCCCACTATGTGCTGATGCGCGCCCAGGGGACGTGCGAAAGCTGTGAGAAACCGGCGCCATTCATGAAAAAGGACGGCACGCCCTACTTAGAGCCACATCATGTAAACCGGCTCTCGGATGGGGGATTAGATCACCCGCGTTATGTGGGGGCTGTGTGCCCGAGTTGCCATCGGGAGATTCATTCTGGGGTGCACGGAGCGCTGGTGAATGCGCGGCTGAAGCAACGGTTGGAAGCAATTGAAGGCTAATTGTTCGTTTTTCTAAGCGAATTTGGCGACAGTCGCCACTTCTGTCGCCATGCTGCAAACCAAGTAGTGCGCAGGTTGTCGCCGGTGTCGCCGCTGTCGCCAAATCAACCATCACTTCATCTGGGGAGTCATTCTCGGTTACTGGCGGCGGCCGGTGAGCGCTCACCGTATCGGCACGACGTTGGGTCGGCCAAATAGCGCTTAAACCCTTGAATTCACTGGACTACAGGCACAAAAAAAGACGTCCGTGGACGTCTTTGTTTGAGTCGGGGTAATCTGAATCGGCAGTTTAACTTGTTGATTTAAATATATTATATCGGTTTGGTTTTTTTGTTGGAATGCCATTTGGAATGCCGATAGGATTTGCTTGGTACCTTGTGGCGTCTTGAGTGGGCCTATAGCTAGCGTTCGGCTAGGTATGCGCCAGCGTCAGTCTCCATCCTCACGAGGTTCTCAATGACTTGAGCTCGTTTCAGGCCGTGCGCCTTCGCTAGCGCATCAAGCTGGGCGATCACCGTTTTCGAGAGAATGACGTTGACCTGCTTCTTGTCGGCGGTACGCTCGTCAAATTGCTTGCGACTCCATCGCCTTTTGATCTCTCGAACTATGGCCGTCCGTTCGTGACGGCCTACATCCCCTTGGTCGAAGAACATCAGCAGCTCTTGGTAGTTGCTTATTGGCGTTTGCCTAGTGCGCGGCGACAGATGATTCTTTTTAAGCCACTCCCAGGCACAGACACAGCGTCTTTCACTCTCCTTTTTATCGGTGAACCATTCGAATTCACTGTCCTTCTCCTTGTGCCTGAGCCAGTCACGGTGAAGCTGTTCGACCTCAGATGCCTTTTCGACAATATCGATATCCCAAAGGTCGATCATGCCAATGAGGCGATCTCTGCCGATGAGGTGGACTAGGCCGTGAGGCAGGCGCAAGTCAGTCATTTTCTCGATCTCGCGGATCAGCCATCGGTGCTGCCGCTCATCCTCTTCGATCCACTCCAGCTTCTCGTTTGGTAGCAGGAGTCGATCCTTCTCTCGGGGGATGCGGGACAGTGGGTGCCTACGGTCCCTCAGGGCTCTGGCTATCTCGTCACGCATGGTTAGGCCATTGCAGGTTCTGAGGTCAAGCCTCGCCTCTTTGTGATGGTAGAGGTGCAGCCACAGCCAGATGTCGTGGCGATGATTTCGATGAGGTTCTTGGAGCAACTCGCCCAGCCTGTCTGAATCTTTGTTACGCGAGTAATTGTCAGTCTTCACATTATTTCAATCCCGATTTAAGGGCATTTCTGGTGCGGGTCTTCGTATGATTCTACATCCATTCTAGAGTGATTCTAGCTAGTTTCTTTGTAAAATCTATTACGTATCTATGGTAATTCTAGAATAGAATTTTTGGTGCAAACCCCATTTTTACTGGGATTCAGTAGGTTTTTTGACTGTTTTCAGAGTTTTCTACAGTCGAGTAGCCACGAGCCAGTGCTATGGCCTAAGTCAGCACTCGGGGGCCCAGAGATTTCACGGATGTACGTTCACGGGCTGTAGGTGACTTCGAGGAGCGCCAGCGGATCAGTCGTTCAGTGTTTTTTTACCGGCTCTGCCAATCCTCTGAACGAATACGAGGAGCCCCGTTCATGAGGATCATCCGTCTGAAAGAAGTCATCGATTCGACCGGCCTTGCTCGGTCGACCATCTACAAATACATCGCGGAAGGCACCTTCCCGAAGCCTGTCTCGCTGGGGGACCGCTGCGTCGGTTGGGTCGACAGCGAGGTGCACGACTGGATCCTGGCTAGGATCGAGGGGCGTGACCTGGCAGAGGGTATTGCGGTGCGCGGCACTGGCCACCTGAGTGTGGCTAGCTAGAACTGATCATTTGCGCCATGACTTGCTACGGCTGGTCATGGCGTTTATGCCGTTTGGGAAGGCCCTGTGTTCTCAGCTAACTCTTCAAGGATGCAGTTCGGCAAATCTCTCGGCAGGCAGGGCAGTGTTGCTCTCCGTTGCCAGGTCTCGCCGGGAGGGTTGGTAATGAACTGGGCTGCTTCTAGTGATATAGATAGCTACTGACTATCAGCGCCTAACCATTCAATAGCTATTGGCACTCATCCATTAGGACACCTTATGCACAGGGAGGGATAGGTAATCGGTTAAAAAATACACAATAGGTGCCTGGTATGCACAACAACCAACCAGGTACCCATCCATGACCAATCGCAAGACTTACACCTGCCTTTCTCAGTCCGACATTGCTCTTCAGATCGAGCGACTTGTCCAGGCCATCGAAGATTCTGATTCACCGGCATTCCGCATCAAGCAAGCCCACACAGGGTACGAACGCGTCCAGGAGACCAAGCTCACTCGGTACCTCGATCACATCCAGAAGATGCTAGACCTATTCGAAGGCCGTATCGAATACAGCTACAGCGAGCACCTGCAAGCGTTCAGAGCTGCATGTCAGGACATCGGGCTTGAGCGGCACCCTGATGGCCCTGCCTGTCTGAATGAGGAGGGTACAGCCTTCCTGGATCATCATCGCAGCATGAACGTCTTGGTCGCCCGGATCCGTCATTTGACTCATGAGCGCTGGTATCTCCGCAGGAAACATGACCTCCGCCACCAAGCCAAACAGCAGGAGATCCAAGTCTGTGACTACGCCGATGCCTTATGTGAGCTCTATTCACGCATCACCATCATCAGGATCGACTTCCACTACCGTTCTGAGGCGCAGGCCAGGCTACGCGTCGAGCATGTATTCGAAGACTTGGATGAGCTGATTGCCAAGCACAAGCGCAATGCGATTTTTGACCACCTCATCGGCCATATTTATTCGGTGGAGCAGGGCGACAGGAATGATGGTGGGGGCTACCACATCCACGCTGCCTACTTCTTCAATGGCAACGAGGTGCAGGGCGATGTCTACAAGGCCATCCAGCTCGGTGAGCTATGGGAAGACATCACGCATGGCCAGGGCTACGTGCATAGCTGTAACTACGACAAGGAGAAATACGGTGACGAGTGTGGTATCGGCCGCATTCTGAGGAGTGATCGAGTAATTCGGTGCCATGTCCACAAGGTGGTGAAGTATCTCGTCAAAGATGCTCAGCACCTGCGATTGAGACCAGGGGGCGCTCGATGCCTGCGGACGGGTCAGGTAAAGCATTCTTGTCGAGGAGGGTGACAGGATGTGGTCTACTGGATTCTTGCGACCAGAAGCTCAGTCCACCGAGTAGTGTAAGCAGAGGGGCCGAAAATCTAATCGTTTCGTCCGCTAGCCGGATTGGCATTCAGTTCGTGGAGCCGCAATTTGAGCTCGATGACGCTCATGCCAACTACGCCGTCGGCCTGCAGAGCGGCATGCACATAAGCCTTATCTGTAGAGGTGGCGGCGATGGGGCCAAAACGCCGATTTCCAAGGATGCGTCCCGGCCAACTGAAAGCAGATCTGGTGCTCAACAAGTAGGCTCTGGTTCGATTCGCTTCAGACGGTTAAGGTTCGACATCTGCATTAACCGTATCCTTCTATGGCTATTAAGAGTTCTCGCGATCAGAGCCCAAAAATCCAGTTTGTTGACAGCCTTTCTGCCGACTCAAAATTAATCGAACGGAATCACCAATGAACAATTCAGACACAGCGGCCAGTCACTTACCCCGGGTTGGCATGCTTGCCACTGTCCGGAACCGCCGCGGTGTGATCTCCTCCGTAGAGCCTTTCAGTGACAGCAAGACCTCCGCGTTGCTGCACCTGGTTACCATCGAGTTTAGCGATGCCGATGGTGATGCAGAAGAATCGCTGCTATGGGAGCGTGAGCGCGATCCGGTGGTATTGGAGCCCAATGCACTGCCTAGAGTCGATCGCGAAGCCCCGATGCAGCAGAATGAGTTTCTGGCTCTGCAGCGTGCCGCTCGATGGAGCGCCCTTACTCCGTTCTTATCAGCAAGTGATCCTCATGAGCGCTCGGAGCCAGTGCCGACTGCGCCGGTATATGGTGCGGTCAGCGTTGATGACTTCCAGCTCGTACCTCTGGCGCGGGCCATGCGCATGCCACGTGTATCTCTACTGCTGGCCGATGATGTGGGGTTGGGTAAAACGGTCGAAGCCGGTCTGATTCTGGCTGAGCTGATCCGTAAGCGTCGTATCCGCCGGGTGCTGATCATTACTCCTGCGGCATTGCGTACCCAGTGGCAGCAGGAGATGGAGGAGAAGTTCTCCTTGGGCTTCGATATCGTCGACAAAGCCGCCACCCACAAGCTGCAGAAAGATATGGGACTGGATGCCAACCCCTGGCGCGCACTACCGCGCATCATCACGTCCTACCACTACTTGCGCCAGCCTGATGTGCTGGAGCAATTCATCGCCAATTGCGAATCCATTAAACAACGGGGCGGGGCACAGCTGCCGTGGGATCTGCTGATTGTCGATGAAGCCCACAACCTGATGCCGTCCAATTTCGGTGAGGACAGCGATCTGGCCAAAATGCTGCGGCTACTTACGCCGTATTTTGAGCACCGCCTGTTCCTGACTGCCACGCCTCACAATGGCCATACCCGCTGTTTCTCGGGCCTGTTGCAGCAGCTTGATCCGGTCCGTTTCACTCAAACGCCGGACTTTACCGACAAAGAGCGCAAGATGATCGGCGATGTGTTGATCCGCCGACTGAAAAGCGAGATCAACGATCAGGATCGTCAGGCCGGGCGAGTGCCGCGTTTTGCCAAGCGTTATCTGGAGCCGCTGCCGCTTTATATGTTCAAACCGGAGCAGGAGCTGGCGGCTGCCGTTCGCAAGTTTTGCACGCAGTTGAAAGTCATCATTCGCACCGCTCCAGAAGCACGCATGGTGCTCAACTTCGCAATCGAAATTCTGCGCAAGCGCCTCTTGTCCTGCCCAGTGGCTTTTGCCGACAGCTGGTTGCGTTTCAAGGAGGGCTTGGCCGCCAAAGAGGCGCTTCAGGCTACTGAGGTCGCGGCGGCCCGCCGCGCCAGTGAAGAAGATATCGATGATGACCAGGAGCGTGAGAGCCGCAGCCGGCATGCCGCTCAGGTTGTTGGCGCCTGGATGCACCCCTATGTGGATGTATTGCAGCCCGAGATTGATGCAATTGATGCTGCGCTGAAGTCTTTGGGTCTCGATAAGCAACCCGTTGTTCAAGCCAAGCCTAAATCTGATGCCCGCTTTGATCGCCTGCGTGAGCTGATCGGAAAAGAACTGCGTAACGCAGAGCAGTGGAAAGTCGATGAGCGCCTGATCATTTTCACCGAGTTCAAGACCACACTCGATTACCTGGTCAACCGGTTGGAAGCAGAATATGGGGCGGACCTCGGTAGCATCTGTCAGCTCTATGGCGGCATGCATGAGGAGGAGCGCGAGGCGGTTAAACGCGCCTTCAACGATCCGGACGCACCGGTACGCATTCTGGTCGCGACCGATGCTGCTTCAGAAGGTCTTAACCTGCAGCACACCGCCCGCTTGTTGATGCATTACGAGATCCCGTGGAACCCATCGCGTCTTGAGCAGCGTAACGGCCGTATCGATCGTCACGGCCAATCTCGGGATGTCACCATCTTTCACTTCACCAGCGAAGATGACAGCGACCTGCAATTCGTTGCCCGTGTACTAAGTAAGGTCAACGACATCCGTGAGGATCTGGGCTCGGTAGGCGAGTTGTTCGATGCCGCGTTCCAGCGTCGAATGATGGAGATGAATGAAGATCGTGATGTGCTAGGTGATCTCGATCATCAGATAATCAGTCGTAGAAGTGCCACCGAAGACGCTCAGGTACACACCCAGGAGCGAGGTGAGGACGAAAAGCAGCGCCTTCAGCAACTCTTGGCAGATCTTGACCTGAGCCCTGAAACGCTCAAAGACACACTCGGCGTCGCTATGAGCCTAGGCGCCTCGCGCGAAGTGCTCGATGGCCCGGATGCCAAGGGGCGCATGCGCGTGCGAACACCGCTACCTATGCGTTGGCAGGCAGTGGTCGAGGACAGCCTGCGTTTACCTTCGCAAAGAGGTATCAGCGGCGCCATGCCTTGGCTGGTGTTCGACAACCATTTCTTTATCCACAACATCAATGGACGCCCTGTCTTCCGTCCATCTCCAGATACGGTGCTCTTGCACCTGGGACATCCATTGCTACGTCAGTCGCTCAATGCCTTTGCGCGTCTGCGTTTTCCAGGTGGCCAGGCAGACTTTCAGCCGCCGAGCCGGTGGCTGGTTACGCGTGGTCAGGTGCCGGCCGGCGTCGAGGCGTTGGTGTTGTTCACCGTAGAAGAAATGGCGGTCAACAATTTGCGTGAAACCTTTCACCACTGGACCCGCACCCTGGCTTTGCCAGTGAGGAACAACACGTTGGGTGAGCCCTTGCCCTATCGCGGGCCGCACCATGGTTTGCTGTCAGAGCAAAGCGCTGCCGACGTAGCTGCTGCACGTGAGCTATGGGACGAGGTTGAAGACGATGTCAGGGCACTGTTGAGCAATTACCGAGCTGAGCTGACTCAGAGCCTTCGTGGTCAACTCAAGATCGCGTACGAGCAAGCGAAGGAGCATGAGAAGGAAGCTTTCGAGCAACGCATTCGTGAAGTTGCCGCGCTGCAAAAAGCGCAGAGCATCGAGAAGTTGAAGCGAGAGATCGAAGAGCAGCGCGTTGCCAGCATCCAGCATCAACTGTTCGACGATGCCGATGCGCTGGCGGAAAAGCGTCTGCGTGATCTGGAGGATGAGCTCAAACGTCGTCAGACCCAGTTCGGTGATCTGCAGGAACGCTTGACCGAAGAGAAACGTCGCATTTTGGAGCAGGTGCTACCTCGTCGCTTTGATCTGCGTGGCGAAGCCCAGGTCTTCCCGGTCACCATTGAAATTCGTTTTCCGGAGGTTCGGGCATGAGTCTTCACGCAGAAGGATGGGCGCAACTCAAGCACGGCGGCCTATTGATTTCTCCGTCCAAACTGGATGAGTTTTTTCCGCGTGCTGCGGCGGAGATGTCCGATTACCAGGCTGAGAAGCTCCGTCGAGCACTCACAGCCTTTGACGGCAGTAATGAAAGTCTGAGCAGTCTGCTGGATTACATTCTGCAGGATCTTTCGGGTCTGCCTGCTGATGAATGGCAAAAGGCCCAGGGCGTGGACAGCCGCTGGGCCATACGGAGCTTTACCGGCGCCCAGATTAAACCGCGTCGCCTGTGGCTGGGGCCTAACGGCGAGACTCTAGCCGTGTTCGTGCCTGATGATGGCGGCTCACGCCAGTTTGCAAGCCGATTGGGAGTAGGGCGTTCACGGCAGTTGTTGGGTCGCGTGGTGGAATGGCTGCGCCGTACCGGGCAGGCGCTGGCGCTGGTCACCAATGGTCGCCAATGGCGACTGGTGCACGCCGGTGCCGATTACGACGCTTGGTGTGAATGGGATATCGATCTTTGGTTCAACGAAGGTCAGCCATCTGCTCAGACCATAGTCTGGCGCACCCTGCTCAATCGCAACACGCTGCTGGCGGAGCAGGGCCAAAGCCAGTTCCTGCAAGCCATCAGTGCCTCCCGTAAGGGACAGGCTGAGCTCTCCAACGTACTGGGTGAGCGCGTTCGCCAGGGTGTAGAGGAGCTGATCACCGCTTCCCACATCGCCATCGAGCAGGCACAACAGCAAGGGCAGGCTCACGATTACAAGGATCTGTACGTTGCAGGTTCGCGCATCATCATGCGCTGCATCATCACCCTGTTTGCCGAAGCCCGTGGGCTGATGCCTGTCGACAACCCGATTTACCAGCAGGCTTACAGCCTGGAGGGGCTGCGTCATCAACTGGATCGCCGTGCTGGTGGCCGGGGTAACGAACGCCTGAGCCAGGGCCGTAGTGCCTGGCCGCGCCTGATCGGGCTGTTCAACCTGATCTACGAGGGCTCTGCTCATGAGCGCCTTACCGTGCCTCAGTACGGTGGGGCCCTGTTCGAGTCGGGCAATCCATCCAGCGACGATGGTATTTCCCGTGCGCTCGCGTTGCTGGAAAGTCATCAGAACCTGGTCAGCGACCTTCAGGTTCACAAACTGCTGCGCCTGCTGACCCGGACCAAGATGAAGGTACGTCAGGGCCGCAGCAGTCGCTGGGTGGATGCACCGGTGGATTTTTCTACCCTGTCCTCGGAATACATCGGCATCCTCTACGAAGGCCTACTCGACTTTGAATTGAAACAGGCGGCTGAGAATGACCCGGTGATCTTCCTCGCCGTTGGTAATCAGCCAGCTCTGACTTTATCGCAGCTGGATGCCATGGAGGATAAGGACATTAAGCAGCTGTTTGAGGCTTTGAAGAAAAAGGATAAAACCGGTGACGACAGCGAAGAAGAAGGTGAAGACGACTCAGAAGAAGCTGTCGACATCGATGACGGCGAAGACAGTGCCGACGAAGATGTTGAATCCAGCGAAGTCGGAAGCGAAGAAATCACAAACGCCAGCGAAGACACCGATGAAGGGCTGACCATCGGTGAAGATCACCTGCTGCGCGCCAATGCTTGGCTGCAACGTGCTGCGCAGATTGCCGGACTGGTGAAAAGGCCCCGTGGACGCAAAGCCAACACTACTGGCGATGAAGCCGCTCAGGCACTGGAAAAGGCCGGCAAGCAGTTGTGTGCTCGAATGGTTGCGCCCGGTCAGTTTTTCCTAGTGCGTTGGGGCGGCACCCGTAAAGGCGCGGGCACCTTCTACACCCGCCCGCAACTGGCCGCACCCACTGTGCGTCGTACCCTGCAGCCATTGGCCTATGAAGCCGTGCGCTTGGAATCTGACCCGCGCACCGGCCTGGACACCGTAGTTGAGTGGGCACCGAAAAAGCCCGAACAGATTCTTGCTCTGAAGGTGTGCGATCCAGCCATGGGCTCCGGATCTTTCCTGGCTGGTGCCCTGCGTTATCTTACTGAAGCACTGACCCAATCGCTGTTCCATCACAAGCTGATCGAGCGCAGCGAAGACGGTGGTGTGCCGCGCATGGCCGACGGAAAACTGGCCGAACTGCTTAGTGATGAGCTGACCAAGCTCAACCCCAAGGATGATGCTTTTGAAGAAGCGCTACGCTCCCAACTCAAGCGTCACATTGTGGAGAACTGCCTGTACGGCGTAGATCTTGATCCGTTGGCGGTAGAGCTGGGTCGCATGGCGCTGTGGGTGGAAACCATGGATCGTGATCTGCCCTTTGGCTTCCTCGATCACAAGCTTAAGGTCGGCAATGCCCTGGTGGGTGCCTGGTTTGACACTTACCGCGATTACCCAGCTATGGCCTGGGAGCGTGAAGGCGGCGACAAGGACTACCAGAAGAACAAGCCGGACAACCTGATCAACCATTGGTACGAAGATGCCAAGGGTAAGCGCAAGGGTGATGTCTTTACCGATGCGATCAAAGCGCGAGCCAAAGCCGTGCCTGAAGAATTGCAGGCGTTGCTCAGTGGTCAGCTGACGCTGGACGGAGGGCTGGACGCTGGCAATGTGCACCACGAGCTACTCAAGGTATTCCGCAAGCTGCACCGCCTGCCGGTACACGAAAGCGAGAAACGCGCCGAAGTCTATCGCAACGAGGTGTTGAATAACCCCCACTACCATGCCCTGAAAGCGCGTATGGATTTGTGGTGCGCGCTATGGTTCTGGCCTGGTGAGCTGATCGAGCAGGCACCGCTGCCCCGCGACTTTACGAACCCAAGCGAGCAGGTTCTGACTCTTGCGGCCGACCTGGCGCGTCGGCAGCGTTTCTTTCACTGGGAGCTGGAGTTCCCGGATGTATTCACCGCCATCCAGGACGGCTTTGATGTGTTGCTGGGTAATCCACCTTGGGAAATCCAGAAGCCTAACTCCAAGGAGTTTTTCTCCAACCACGATCCGCTTTACCGCGCCTATGGCAAGCAAGATGCACTGGCCAAGCAGTTGGACTACTTCCGTGCTTTGCCGCAATTGGAGCACGACTGGATTGCCTACAACGCCAACCTGAAGGGAATGTCCAACTGGGCGAAGTACGTGGGTAAGCCCTTTGGTGATCGCGTCACCGAAGACAAAAACGGCAAGAAGAAACATGACTTGAAACTAGGCAATGGCCGTAACAGCTTCGAGTCCTCAGCCGTTGTACACAAAAAATGGCTGCAGCAACGTAAGAAGCACAAGGGCTTTGCCGATACTGCGCACCCTTTCCTATATCAGGGGTCGGCCGACCTCAACACCTACAAGCTGTTCCTTGAGCAGAGCCATGCGTTGCTGCGGAGTCAGGGGCGGTTGGGCATGATCGTGCCCAGTGGTATCTACACCGATAAGGGCACCACCGACCTGCGCGAGCTGTTCCTCGGCCAGTGCGACTGGCAGTGGCTGTTTGGTTTCGAGAACCGCGAAGGTATTTTCGATATTCACCGCTCCTTCAAGTTCTGCCCGCTGATTGTGCAGAAGGGTGGCGAGACGAAAGCTATCCGCGCCGCCTTTATGCACCGCAATGTGGACGACTGGGAGCAGGCTGAGCGCCATGTGCTGGCCTATCCGCGGGTGCGAGTGGAGGAGTTTTCGCCTTACTCCAAGGCGATCCTGGAGATCCGCAGCGAGCAGGATCTGTGCGTGCTGCAAAAGATCTACGCCAGTGGTGTGTTGCTGGGCGACCAAAGCGAAAGCGGTTGGGGCATCAAGTACGCCACCGAATTCCATATGACCAACGATTCCAAGCTCTTCCCACCAAAACCCAAGTGGGAGGAGAAGGGCTATCGACCTGACGAGTATGGTCATTGGCTGAAAGGCCACTGGCACGACTACAGCGGCCCGCAGCACATTCTGGATCGTGAGCCGGGGCTTGTGCTGTCGCGGGATGGGCAGCAAGCGCTGCGGGTCGAGGAGATTGAGGGTGTGGCGTTGCCGCTCTATGAAGGGCGGATGATTGGGCAGTTCGATTTCAGTGAAAAAGGCTGGGTGAGTGGTAAAGGCCGCTCGGCCCTATGGCGTGATATTCCGTTCGAAGAAAAGATCATTGAGCCACAGTTCCTAATGAGCTATGCAGACTACGTCTGCGCTACTGACAAGAACGGAAATCCGAAAACTACTCGTGGCCTGAAGCCCTGCTATATGGACGTTGGTTCTGCCACTAACTCAAGAACCATGATTTCCTCTGCTGTGTGGGATTTCCCGTGTGGAAACAAGGTCCCGCTATTGATCCCAAATAAAGGGGAGGCAGCTGGACTCGCACTTGTTGCTTGTCTAGATTCTTTTGTGTTCGATTTTGCAATACGCAACAGGCTGGGCGGATTGACGATCAACTACTTTATTGCAGAAGAGTCACCACTACCTCCACTACAAAATGTTCCAAAGCAGCTTGTAGAGGCAGCTCTCAGTCTGATTTCAGTAAGCAATCCAATTTATTCCCCCGTCCTGGAGTCAATCGCACGCCCTTACGTTAGGGCTGCTATTACAGCGCATGAGCGCACAAGGCTGAGGGTTATTATTGACGCGGCACTATTCGCTATCGCTGGTCTGGACTGGGAGGGGGCTTGTCATATTCTCAAGGAATGTGATCTCCCAGTAGATGAGCTTTCTGGGGATGCAGCGAAAGCGCTGAATCCCAAAGGCTTTTGGCGTCTGGGCAAAGGGTTGCCCCCCGAGGTACGCCATACCGTCCTGTCGCTGATTGCTTTTCACGACCTACAGGATAAAGGTCTTCAGGCGTTCCTCGCTCAGAATGACGGCGAAGGCTGGATGCTCCCCGAGCAGTTGCGTCTGGCCGACTTCGGTCTAGGCCATGATGACCGTGCGCAGCACTATCAGCCGGTAGCCTCGTGCCTTGGTCCGCGTTTCTTCGATTGGCAGCTCAGCGAAGATGCCGAGCACTCCTGGCAGGAGTGCGCAGCACATGCCGAGCTGATCCGTCGTATTGTGCCGCTGCCACAGCCAGAGCAAGCCGGCGACGTCGCCGAAGCGCAGGCGACTTATAAAACAGAATCACCGCAGGGAGCACTGTTCTGATGCTGAACCCCATTACCTATACTGAAGACGTGGTCAGCGACTTTCTGCGCTACCAGCTCAGCACCTATGCGTTTGCCGACGAAAATCTTTATCGGCAAATGCGCGAACTGCTCAATCTGGAGCACACTCGAAACACGCCGCTGATGAAGGGGCCGTTTATTTCTCTGTCGCGCACCTTTATGAAAGGTGCCAGCCTGGAGCAACTGATCAAAGAAGGTGTGCTGCATCCGCATATTCGCCAACTGTCTCCTTACCCGGGTGCCTACCTGCACCAGGAAAAAGCCTTCCGCTCCATCAAGGCCGGTCGTACCACGCTGGTGGCGACCGGTACCGGTTCGGGCAAGACCGAATCTTTCTTGTTGCCGATCATTAGTCGTTGCCTGCAATTGCGTGATGACGGCGCCGAGGCAGGGGTAACGGCGGTGATCGTTTACCCGATGAACGCCCTGGCCGAAGACCAGCTGCAGCGGATGCGCGAGTTGCTGGTTGGTACGGGTGTCACCTTCGGTATGTATGTGGGCAAAACACCACGCACTGAAGCCGACATCAACGGTGTGCGCCTGGCCGCTGGCAGCACGGTTACGGATTACCGCAGTAAGTTGCAGCAGATGCAGCAACAGAAAATGGATGTGGCTTTGCATCCTGCCGAAGAGCGTGTGAGCCGTGAAACCATGCGCACACCCGGGCAGCAACCCCGCATCTTGCTAACCAACGTTAAGCAGCTGGAGCTGTTGCTAACCCGCCAGCAGGATCTGGAACTGTTCGATAATGCTCGTCTGGAGTTCATGGTCTTCGACGAGGCTCACACCTTTACCGGCGCAGGTGGAGCCGAAACCGCCTGCCTGATCCGCCGCCTGCGCGCCTATTGCGGCAAAGACGAAAACAGCACCACCTGCATCGCCACCTCGGCCACCATTGCGGATCCACACCGCGGTATCGAAGCCGGCCGCGAGTTTGCTAGTCGTTTCTTTGGCGTCGATGGCCAGCATGTTGAACTGATCGGCGAGGCTTACGAAGAGGATATCTGGGGCGAGCCACGCAGCGTCAGCGCGCCCTTCAATGGCGATCAGGCCATGCAGCTGAAAACCGTGCTGGAAATGCTCGGCACGCTGGACCGATCCGAAGTAGAGGCTGCTGCCCTGCAGGCCTTCCGTATCTGGTTCCAGACCACCAGTGGCATGCGTATGGCCGGCGATAATTGGCGCGAAGCACTGAATCAGTGGCTAAGCCATAACGAGGTAGTGTTCCAGATCGCCGATGTGCTGCGCCGTCCGCGAGCCGTGGCTACCTTGCTGGAAGACCTGAATGAAAAACTCGGGCGTCCGATTACCGAAGAGGAAATTCTAATCTGGCTGGCGTTGGGGGCGGCAGCGCGCAATGGTGATCGCCCCTTGCTGCGCCCGGTGGTACACGGTTTCGTGCGTGGCGTCAGCGGTGCCGTGGTGACCTTTGAGGAGGGGCAGGGGCAACCGGCGCGGCTCTGGCTGTCAGCCGAGGATGCGCTGGCGGCAGCCGATGGGCGTGACCCTGAGCTGAAAGCCTTTCCGCTTTCAAGCTGCACAACATGCGGTCAGCATTACTTTGAGCATGGCCTTGAAGACTTCGATTACACCGGCGACGCGCCTGGCGGAGGATCTGCGGAAGGTAAGAGCCGCGTGTGGCGCTCGCAAGACATTCCTTTAGGGGGCGTGCGAGCGGTTTCATTGGATCATCAGGTTGGCTCTGATGGCGAGGAAGAGCCCGCTCGCACGGAGGTGCTCTTCGTTTGCCGTAATTGCGGTACTACTCATGACAGGCAAGCCTCTGAGTGTATTGGTTGCGGTCGCAACAAGACCTTTAAAGCACTGCACTTCGTACAGCAAAAAGAAGAACACATTGGCCGTTTGACCCGCTGCGTATCTTGCGGTGCGCACGGACGCCGGGTGACTGGCAACTATCGAGAGCCAGCTCGTCCGGTGCGTGCCACGGGCGTGGCTGATGTACATGTATTGGCGCAAAGCATGATCCATCGTGCCGAACGCAAGCGCCTGCTGGTGTTTGCAGATAATCGCCAGGACGCGGCGTTTCAGGCGGGTTGGATGCAGGATCGCTCCCGTCGTTACCGCCTCCGGGAGCTCATCTATAAGAAGCTGCGCGAAGGCGCCGTCTCGGTCAGCGATCTGGTTTTGTGGCTGGATAAGTTTCTTGATGCCGACGATGAGTTGTCACGGGCGTTGATTCCGGAAGTCTGGCGGGTCGAACCCAAATCGGAAACCAGCCTGGCCCATGCCGAGGAGCGTAAATGGTTTCTTCGCGCGCAGGTGATGCGTGAGTTGACTTTGGGGGCGCGGCAGAGCACGGGCCTGGAGCCGCTGGGGCGGTTGAAGATCCAGTATCTAGGACTGGATGAAGCGCAGCCGGTTATTCAGAAATGGGCACGAGCGTTGGGTTGCACGCCTGCCGACTTGCGCGAAGGTATCGCCTCGCTACTGGATGCAGCTCGTTCCCGGCGCATGCTGTTTGATCCTGTAACCCGTATGTTTTCCAAGTTTTGGCTGGACGGTGAGAAGGAAGTGCTTCGCGGTTATCTGCCGATCATGCGCGGTGTACCGGAAGGTTTGGTGTTTGAGCGCGATGGTCAGCACGACAAAGGGCGCATCAAGCAGTGGTACAGCACCTACGACAGCTCCGCCAAACAAGCGGCTGTGAGCTGGGGAGTCGATCCAGATAACGTCCAGTCGTTTCTGGATGATGTGTGGCGGCTTTGCACCGATGAACTGGAGCTACTGACGCGGGTGCAGTTCAAGGGCGCACGAGGTAGTAACCTGCCAGGCTGCCACGGTGCTAGCCAAGTTCATGTGGATCACTTGAAGCTGGCGCCTGCGTCAGGAATGTATCGATGCAAGACTTGCCGCCGCCTCCATGCTCGGGTTAACCCTGGTATGACCTGCATGGCCTGGCGTTGCAGTGGCAAGTTGGAGTTTGAGGCCGAGAATCCGGACAACTACGATCTGCTGCTGCTCGATCAGGAGTTTTCCATGCTCCGAGCCCGAGAGCATTCTGCACAGATTCCAGGGCCGGAGCGTGAGCGCATCGAAAACGCCTTCAAGGGTGAGAGCGAACGCATCAATACCCTGGTGTGTACGCCCACGCTTGAGATGGGCGTGAACATCGGTTCGCTGGATGCAGTGCTGATGCGCAACGTACCGCCACTGCCGGCCAATTACTGGCAGCGAGCAGGTCGTGCCGGACGCCAGTTCCGCATGGCGTTGGATCTGACCTATGCGCGTACCACCAGTCATGATCGAGCCTATTTCAATGATCCACTGAAGATGTTGGAAGGGCTAGTGGAGCCACCCAGCTTCAACCTGCGCAACCCGGTGATGGTGGCCAAACATGTCAATGCCACTGTTTTGACCACGCTGCTGCAGATGTTGCGGGGTAACTACCTTCCAGGGCAGCAGGCGGCTGCGCTGCAGGAAGCATTGTCTGTTTGCTTGCCGTCTCAGATCCGCCCGTATCTGTTTAGCTCTGATGGCATGGTCAGGGCTGAGCCACTATCGGTTGAAGCACTGAGCCAGCAGATAGCGCAGCATCAGAGTGCACTCTTGAATGCGGTCATCAACGCCTTCCATCAAGGGTGGCCGGCCGGTGACAGTGAGGTCGTGAGCCGTGGCCAGTTAGAGCTGCTCATTGGTAGTTTTGCTGAACAGCTCCAGGGGGTGATCAATCGTCTATTCCAGCGCCTGCAGTGGGCTTTGAGGCAGTTGGAGCGGTTGCGAAAGGTGGCCGCCGGCAAGGGAGCGCTAGATGCCGATGAAGAGGCCTTACGCGCCCGCTGTGAAAGGTTGGTAAAAAAACTAAAAGGCGAGGCCAAGCGCAATCGTAGCCAGGCAGAGGGTTTTGATGACACCAATACCTATGGCGTATTGGCGGCTGAGGGCTTTTTACCGGGTTATGGACTGGATACCGGTGCGGTAACCCTGACCCATGTAGCCCCTCGTCACAGCAGTGATATCAGTGATTGGGAGTTACGCCGTAACACAGCTCTGGCTGTTCGTGAATATGTCCCAGGTAATCTCATTTACGCCAATGCGCATAAATTTGTGCCCCGCCACTTCCACTTGGTCCCTGAAGAACCTCTGGTGTTTGCGGTAGATGTGGCTAGTGAGTCAATCCAGGAAACTGGCCCGAGCACTCAGGCCGGCAGCGAAGCCAGCTCCATGTCGGTCACGCAAATTCCAGGTGTAGCCATCTGCGATGTGGATGCGCCCCATCATTCCTACATTTCGGATGATGAGGACTATCGCTTCCAGATGTCGGTGGCGGTTTTTGCTCAAGACCAGGGGCGGCACTCCGGTGGCAAAGTCTACGAGTGGGGCAGAGCAGAGTTGCAACTGAAGCATGGTCTGCACATGCGTCTCGTGAATGTTGGTGCCGCCTCGCAAGTACGTTCGGGAGCCTTGCTGGGGTACCCCTTGTGTTTGGTCTGTGGTGCCAGCCGCTCGGCCATGAGCAGCCAAACTGAACTGGATAAGTTCAACGAACATCATACAGAGCGTTGTGGCCGTCCTGTTCAGACCATAGCTTTCTATGCCGAAGTAGTAGCAGATGCGCTGGTTTTGCAGGACTGTGCCTCCCAGGAAACGGCCTACAGCGTTATGGAATCTCTACGTCAGGGGGCTGCCGATGTGCTGGATATGGAAATATCCGATCTCCAGGTTCAGGTGATTGGAAAACCGGGGATTGAATCGGTCGATGCGCTGTTGTATGACCCTATGCCAGGTGGCTCGGGTCTGCTGGAACAGCTGTTGGAGCACTGGCCGAATGTTGTCGCTGCGGCGAAGCGTCTGGCGGAAGAGTGTCCGTCAGCCTGTGAATCGTCTTGTGTGGATTGCCTGCAGCATTTCCGCAATTCGTTCTATCACGACAAGCTGAATCGTCATACCGCGTTTGATGTGTTCAATGATTGGGGAGGCACTCTGAGCTTTGTCCATGATTTGGCGTCTGTGCTGCCAGATGAAACCCTGACTCAGCAACCGGGCAATCCTCCTGAGCAACAGCTGGTGGCGCTGTTGAAAGCTGCCGGCATGGCTGCATTTGAGACTGAACGGCCGATTCAGCTATCCGGCGGTATCACGACCCGTCCGGACGTGTATTTCCACGAGCCTAACGATCAATACGAAGGTGTCTGCATCTACCTTGATGGCATGGGTGAGCACTTGCACGGTAGTTCTCAGACAGCAGCTAAGGACCGGCAGATCCGCCAGGAGTTGCTGAATACTGATTACGAGGTGATCGAAATCCAGTTCCAGGAGCTGTACGACAAAACGGTGATGCGTGAGCACATGCGACGGATTGCGCGAGCTGTAATCGGTAAGGCGAAGGCCAAGGAGCTGGCTGCTAGTGATGACTGGTTTGACTCTGCAAGTAGCTCAATGGTTGGGGTGGCTGCATACAGTGCCAAGGTGTTGCCGTTCAAAACCTTAACCCCGAACGACGCTGGCTTTGAACCCTATCAGGGCTGTGTTCCATTGGTTGGTCTGCAAGTCGCTGCTGGAGCTTGGAGTAAGGAGCAGGACGGGCTACTTGAGTTGGCCGAACATGCTGAAGACTGGGTCGTGCTGGATGACGGCAAGCTGGCGCCGGGAATGTTTGTAGCTCAGGTGGTCGGTCGCTCCATGGAACCTCAGGTACCTGATGGTAGCTACTGCCTGTTTCGGCCGGTGCCGGCGGGTAGTCGGCAGGGCCGAAAGTTGCTCATTTGGCATGCAGGTGTGGCCGATACTGAGACGGGGGGCGAGTACACCTTGAAAGTCTACTCCAGCGAAAAAACTGCGAGTGATGACGGTGCATGGCAGCACGAGCGGATAACGCTTAAGCCGCTCAATCCCGAGTATGAGCCCTTGGTGCTTGAGCCTGAGGAAGAGGGTATGGTTATTGCCGTCGCCGAGCTTTTAAGGGTGCTTTAAAGCAGTGTTTTGAAGAGCTGCAGAAAAAATTAATAAAGCGGGACAACAAAAGAAAATCACCTTGGAACGCATGAGTAGCAATAAGGCTACCCATGCGTTCCAAGGTTCCTATTGATGTGCTGATTTTCTTGAGTCTCTAACCAGTCGGTTGAAAATCCAGCAGGCCAGTAGCACCACGATCTGCAGCGGTGGAAAGCGCACCATCAGAACCACCAGCAGTAATATTGCCAAGCAGCCGGCAAAAATGCCGGCAAACACGAGTGCTGCGGTGAGTGTGCGTAGCAGCAACTTCATATCGTCTCCCTATAGGTAGCCTCGTTCAGCTAGTGACACGCAGCCGTCACTGCCAACGATGATGTGGTCCAGCGTTCGCACCCCTATCAGATTGAGTGCCTCTTTGAGCGTGCAGGTCAGTGAGCGGTCAGCCTGGCTGGGCTCGGGGTTACCGGATGGATGGTTGTGAACCAAGATTACAGCTGCGGCATTGTGCTCTAGGGCAATTTTGACCACTTCCCGCGGGTACACGCTGGCACCATCCAGAGTGCCTCTAAATAGCTCCTGAAAGCTGATTACTCGGTGTCTAGTATCGAGCAACAGCAACGCAAAGACTTCGTGCTCGTGATACTGCAGCAGTGTTTGCAGGTGGCGGAATACCTGCTTCGGATCAGTCAGCGCCCTGCCTTTAGATAGACGACTCATCGCCAGCTGCTGAGCCATCCGCAGGATGTCGGCCTCGGTGACCGGTGATTCCATGACGTAGGTGCCGGTTATCTCACCTGCTTTGAGCTTGTGATATTTCATGCGGGTAGTCCTGTACGAATTTGGGAGAACGCTGGGGCGTTTGAGAGGGGAGTTAAGTGGAAGGAGAGAGGCCAATCAGGCCGGCAGGTTGAAGCGATGACCACAGAGCAGGCAGAGGTTGTGGGCCAGGACGTGGCGATCGAGTGATTCACCGAGCTGAGCGCCGAGTGCGCAGCCACCGACACCGCCGGCTAGACCGCTGAGGATTGCACCCGATATGGAGCCGAGGGTAATGCCGACCGGTCCGGCGATAGCGCCGATGGCTGCGCCGGCCTGGCCGCCAGCTAGAGGCGCGCTGACACCACGCGCAACACCGCCCACGGTGCCGATGGTCGCGCCGACTTTCATGGCGTGATGGAAGGAAGCGACTTTTGGGGAGTGACAGTTGGGGCACTGCAATGACATGGGACGACCTCCTGGGTGGTGATGTCATCGCGGTAATGTGTGATTGAGATTTTTTCGAATCGAATGGTTGCTTTTCAGCAGCGAAACCAATGGCATAACGGGCTACAGTCGACCCGAAGATGACGCTGACAAGTGCGGCGAAACCAAGAAGCCTCAACTCACCGCATCGGCTCAGTCGGGTTTGTGTCAGGGGGCTGGAGGCCAGTAGGGACTTTTTAACCGTGACAAATGGGGGTGTCAGAAATTTTGTGTTCGGGCATAACATGAGTAAGAGGTGCATGTATGCCAACCAAAAAGAAACCGCTCCGTGAGTTACCAAAGGTCCCGAAAGAGCTGCTTGAGCAGTTTTCCGCGACTCCGCTGATGACGGCAGAAGCCATCGAAGAGGCCTCTGCGGCGTTCAAGAAGGCCCTGATCGAGCGAGCCCTGAGCGCCGAGCTGGGTCATCACCTGGGCTATCCTCCGGGCGCGCAGCGCCCGGAGGATGAAACCAACCAGCGCAATGGCACGAGCGGCAAGACAGTGCTAACCGGTGATGGCCCGCTGCGGCTTGATATCCCGCGTGACCGGGATGGCAGTTTTTCGCCCATTCTGATCCCCAAACACGAGCGCCGTTACACCGGCTTCGACGACAAGATCATTGCCATGTACGCCCGTGGAATGACGGTCAGAGAGATCCGGGCGTTTCTTTCCGAGCAGTACGGGACGGACGTTTCGCCTGACTTCATCAGCTCCGTGACCGACGAGGTCATGGAGGAGATTGGCGCGTGGCAACAGGGCCGCTGGAGCCGATGTATCCAGTGATTTTCTTTGATGCGCTGCGGGTCAAAATCCGCGAAGAAGGTTTGGTTCGCAACAAGGCGATCTACTTGGCACTGGGCGTTTTGCCCGACGGTACGCGCGATATTCTGGGCATCTGGATCGAGAACACCGAGGGTGCAAAGTTCTGGATGAAGGTGTTCAACGACCTCAAGACGCGCGGCGTCGAGGACGTGCTGATTGCCGTGACCGACGGCCTCAAAGGCATGCCCGAGGCCCTCAGTGCGGTGTTTCCGGACACGACACTGCAGACCTGCATCGTGCATCTGATCCGCAACAGCCTCGATTATGCAGCCTGGGACAAGCGTCGAGAGCTGGCCAAGGCCCTCAAACCGATCTATCAGGCCATCAACGCCCAGGCGGCTGAGCAGGCTCTGGATGAGTTTGAGAGCGGGCCCTGGGGCACGCAATATCCAACAGTGGTGGCTGCCTGGCGACGGGCGTGGGATCGAGTGATTCCGTTCTTTGTTTTCCCGCCCGCCATCCGAAAGGTGATCTACACCACCAATGCCATCGAGAGCATCAACGCCCAGCTACGCAAGATCATCAAGACCCGGGGCCACTTCCCGAATGATGACGCTGCGACCAAACTGATCTGGTTGGGGCTGCGTAACATCACCGCGAACTGGGGCTCGGCGGCACATGATTGGAAGAGCGCGATGAACCAATTCGCGATTTTGTACGGAGATCGATTCATCAGGCCGACTTGGTGAAAATTAGGGCCTGCCTGACGGCAGGCCGTTACCGGCCCGCACACAAAAAATCTGACACTCCCTGACAAATCGCGTAACCCCCCGCCGCGGCTTGCGTCGGTGCTGCATATGCCTTGCGACCCCGTCAGCCGTCGAACCGAACATGCATGGCATAGGTACTCTCAGGATCCTCGGATACCTGCCAGACACTGCTCCCGGCGGCCCTTAAACGCCCGATCAACAGCGGATGGGGGTGCTTAGCACGACCGGTAGCCGCGCAGGCAACCATCACGACGTCTCTCAGGCGGTCAATGACCTCATCATGAATGCTATTGTTACTACCGTGATGAGGTAACACGAAAACCTCAACGCGCTGGATCAGCTGCTTATAGCGTCTGAGCCACTGCGTTCGTGTTTCTTTAATGTTTAGGTCGGCATCGCCCGTACACAGCCATGCTCCTTCACGATTCTCTAGGGAACCGCCGCGCGGAACTACTAAGTGATGGCGGGATCTCATCAGGGGCCAGAAATAGTTTTCGTCAGTCCTACTAATTATCTTCTTTCTTTTACATGAAGGGTGCGGCCCAGCGTAAAGGCTCAACGAAATCCTATTGTGATCGCCCGACAACACGCTATAGCACCGTTTCAGAGTCTTCCGGTCATCCTCATCCGCCAGTATCTTCAGCAGCTTGTTAGTGAAGACTTTCGAAGCAATGGCCCTGTCTGAAAAATTGGCAGGTAATAACTTCCCCGCGAGCGTGCGAAATGCCGCAATATCAGCTTCAGGAAACGGGTGCACATAGGGAACCAGCAACCAGCATGGCGAACCACCCACCCAGCCTATATCAGCAGTAATCGAAGTTTCCTCGCCAAGCGTCCTTTCCTGTGCAGCTCCCGCCCGTACACTTTTTGACGGCCCCGCCCCCTTCGACCTAATGGTATAGGGCCCGCGCAGCCCGTCAGCCTCGCTGCCTGAAACTATGTCATCGCGACCCGAGTTATCGGGATCGAACGGCTCAGCTTCAGTTGCGGAGTCCCCGCGCGGGATATGCAGTATCTGCTTGACGCCACGGTCAGCAAACCAGCCAGCCGGATCTTGCAGAAACGTGCGGACAGATAAGCGAAGCCCTCCAGCACTTATTGACTCTAATGCAATCAACGTCAGATGCAATGCATCCAGGCAGGGCAAGATCACCGTATTGATCTGAACCTGAGCCGCCAGCGCCTCAATACCACTGATATGGTCAACATCAAGGTGGGACACGAACAGCACATCGATTTTATCGTACGAACACAACGACAGACCTTGCTCGAAGTGCTCTCGGTTTATCGAACCGCAATCGAAAGCGTATGTAAAGGCTTCACTGCGCCCGTCGGTGACCTCGCCTACCAGGAAACCTCCTTGACCAATGGGCAGCTGACGGATTGACGAGAATACAGGTGGAGTTGGCAAATCGCATTCCTTATGCGGTCGAGGGCTTGAGGTCAACAAAATAAAGCAAGACCCAGATGCTGGCAAACTGACATCTTGAACTGCGCGGACTGATCTGACCGAACCCCTTGCGGCGCGGCCGTTGCGGGCGCTTCCGGTAAGGGCCAGAAATAGACACTCAAAGCATCTACTAACCTGGGGTCGATTTAAGGTTTGCTTGGGTTAGGCTTCTTCAGCTTCGATGGTGATCGAACCACGGTTTTGTTTAGAGTTGGTTTTCGAGGTTTGGATTTAGTGACTGCTGGGGTTGAAATTTTTCCAGCTCTCACATTAGATGATTTGGAATTTTTTCTTACAGCTCCCGTGATGGACATTGAAAGTACTGTTCCACTACCGATGCGTTTGAAATAAGCGACATTATCGTCATGCACTTTCTCCATCGTCTTCCAGTCTCCTGAAACCCCCAATGAATCGGCTCTGAACTCGTTGTCTTCAAGGACGCGCAACATCTGTGGGTAGCGTTTTTTATGAAAGTCCCAAGCAGCTAGAAACTTAATTCTCACTTGGGGTGAAGGGTGTGAGCGCATTTGGTCATGGATGTGTTGGAGGAATTTTATCTGACCATAGACGTCAGGAGCTATATCGCCGACTGGGATATCGAAAACATTGGGAAATTGGCCGAAGGCATGCTTATTTAGCATCTCCAGTTGTCGATTGAGATAAACGAAAGAAAAGTCAGAATTAAACTGATCAAGACGGAAAAATTGGTTGTACTTAGCGCTCTCCTTGTCCATGAATAGGCCCAGCGACGGGATGTCCTTCTCTGCCAGATAAGCTGTGATCAAAGCACTCCCAAAAAAACATTCGACGTGATTGAGTTCGTAGTGAAAAAAGTCTCCGGCAACCAAGGCGGCCCTAAAGTAGATATCTTGACCGATCAGGCGATGATGTAGGTCTTCTGCGAATTCCGTTAAATACCAAACTAAGTATCGCCTATCTTCGTCGTTGGCAGGGGATTTGGCATTGTAAACCAATACTGTATCGGAAAAGACGATTGTCTTGAAGCTGTTATGTCTGTGGACATTCAGCGAATCGAGGATTGAATAGACTCGCGCAACTTTCCTTGGATCTTTACGAACCATTTCGGTAAAGCCCAAAATGTCGATATATAGGAGGAACCGGTCAGTCATCCATTGCTCCATTTTTTTGAAGTGGAATTCAAAGAGTATTGATCAGGCTACAGTATTTTACGGTCTACGGACTGCCGCATGCTGTCGCTAAATTCAATCGCGCCCGATTCCCTTGACGCATGCGACTGGCTCCTTTTTGGCCGTTTGTAGCCTGTTGCGACCGGCTACTTTGGGGCAGTGTTTGTTGATCAGCGTATCGATACGACTTTTCTGTCTCTATTCTCCGGGATAGCTGACACCGACAGATTGCCAGTCGCAGCTTCCTGGATGTGCTCACTCCACCAGGCCATCATCGGGCGTCTCCGCTCGATGTAGTCCGCACGGTTGTACGCGCTACGTACCTCATCTTTATCGACGTGGGCAAGCGCAACCTCGATCAATTCAGGATCCCAGCCGTGCTCGTTGAGGATGGTGCTCGCCATAGAACGCATCCCATGGCTTACCAGACGCCCTTCAAAACCCATGCGCTTTAGCGCCATGTTGGCGGTTTGGCTGTTGCAGTGGGTACGAGGGTTTCGGTCTGCGGGGAACACATATTCCCGATTTCCACTGTAGGGCTTGATCGCTTCCAGGAGTGCAAGAGCCTGCTCCGTGAGCGGGACAATGTGCATGCGGCGCTTCTTCATGCGCTCCGCAGGGATCGTCCAGATCTTCTTCTCCATGTCGATATCTGCCCAGCGGGTGGTTGCTGCCTCGACTGGCCGGGTCATGGTGTGGAGCTGCCACTCGATCAGGCAGCGGGTTGTTCTTTTTATGCTGGCATTGGCGATTGCCACCATGAGCTCTTTCAGCTCGTCGGGGGGCAGTGCCGCCATGTTTTTCTTTTTCGGTTTCTTGAAGACGGAGCGGATACCGCTGAGCGGGTTCGCGTGAATCAGTCCCGAGTTGACCCCGTAGGTCATGATCTCGTTGAGCCGCTGCGTCAGCCGCTTCACAGTTTCAAGGCTGCCTTTGGTTTCGAGTGGCCGGAGCAGGTTGATGACTTGCGGTGCGCTGATGGCTGAGATCGGTGTAGAGCCCAAGTCCGGGAATATGTGCAATGTTAACGAGCGCCAGATGTCCTCTGCGTAGGCCGGCGTCACAGCATCCTTCTTCAGTTCATACCAGGACGTCGCCACATTCTGGAATGTGTGCTCAGTCGCAGCTTGTTTAGCTTGCAGCACAGCATCCCGTTTCTCTTTAGGGTCGATGCCGTGGGCAAGTGCTTCCCTCGCTTCAACGGAACCTTTGCGTGCTTGCGCTAACGAGACTTCGGGGAAGGTTCCCAGTCCCATGTTGATCCGCTTCTTCGTCACAGGATGTCGATAGTTGAAGTTCCACAGCTTAGAGCCATTGCTTCTCACTCGCATTTGAAGTCCGCCGCCATCAAATAGGACGTAGTCCTTTTCAGCAGGCTTGGCAGATTTGATTTTGAGTTCAGAGAGGCGGGTAGCTTGTGCGCACATTGGTAATCCAGACTTGATTTTGGCATTCCAAAAATTAGCACCTACGGGCTTGGAATGCCATTTGGAATGCCAAAAGGTGTAGCTGCTCATGGACGTCCGTGGACGCCTATGGCGTTGAAAGCCCCGTATTTGCTGGATTTCAGGCACAAAAAAAGACGTCCGTGGACGTCTTTAGATGATAATTTGGTGGAGCCGGGGGGATTTGAACCCCCGTCCGCCAGTACTCCGCTGTCGGTACTACATGCTTAGCCGTGTCTACTGATTTAATCCGCAGCCGCCCGACGGGCAGGGTGCTTTGGATGAGTTGG
>Ga0213822_1000583_pt1 | contig 27037 bp, 27 predicted proteins | sample MC6MC0908MG_FD_179872 | JGI IMG/M metagenome (GOLD analysis project Ga0213822, IMG submission 179872) | Enriched soil aggregate microbial communities from Iowa State University, Ames, United States - MC6-MC0908-MG | ecosystem: Environmental > Terrestrial > Soil > Unclassified | place: USA: Iowa...
GATAATTTTTACGGATAAACGCCGCCACCTGCGGCGAGCGCAGATCTTTTGCCAGCTGTAACACGCGCGGATCTTTAGCCCGTTCAGGCGTGGTCACCAGCAGGTTGGCGTAAGGGTTATGGGCCGCGGACTCCAGACCCAGCGCATCTTTCGCAGGCGTCAGCCCGGCTTCCAGCGCGTAGTTGCCATTAATCACGGCGGCATCCACATCATCCAGCGAGCGCGGCAGCTGTGGCGACTCAATCTCAACGATTTTAATATTCTTCGGGTTTTCACTGATATCTTTCGGCGTCACCAGCGTCGAACCCGCCTCTCCCTTCGCGCTTAGTTTGATCACCCCTTTGTCCTGCAACAGCCACAGTGCACGGCTCAGGTTGGTGGTGTTATTCGGCACAGCAATGCTGGCACCCTCTGGCAGCGCCGCCAGTGATTTCACCTTGCGCGAGTAAATCCCCAGCGGCTCAATATGCACGCTGGCAACGACGGCAAAGGTTTTACCCAGCGCTTTCTCCTGATCTTTCAGATAAGGCAGATGCTGGAAGTAGTTGGCATCCACATCTCCGGCGGCCAGCAGTTCATTGGCATTCACGCCGCCGCTCAGCTCGACAATTTTGATATCCAGTTTAGGATCCAGAGTTTTGACATACTCCAGGATTTCCGCGTGCGGCAGGGGATCAGCCGCCACGCGCAGCGGTGCAGCCTGTAAGCTTTGAGCAATCAGCAGTGAAAGACCGGCCAGGGCCAGAAAGCGCTTTTTAATCATCATTTATCTCTTATCGTTATCAGTGAGTGTTATGTTCGGGATAGAAACGCCGCGCGACGTCCGGATGCGAACGCAGCCGGCCCTTGAGGTAGTTCCAGCCCACTTCGCGCAGCAGTGGGTTAAGCGGATCGCTGCCCGGTCCCTGCGCCAGCCGAGCCAGCTGAGGAGGCAGTTGATAGACTGGCACCACCGCATCCAGCTGGGCACCCAGGAAGAAGGCGATGGATAAGCGCTCGCTGCTTTGAGGTGGCGAGACCACGCGATGCACCGTCGCGCGCAGGTAGCCGTTGGTCGCCAGCTCCAGCAGTTCGCCAATGTTCACCACAAAGGTACCCGGCAGCGGCGACGCATCGATCCAGTTGTCCGGTGTCACTTCAACCTGCAGGCCCGGCTGGTCATCCTGCAACAGCATGGTCAGGAAGCCGGAATCTTTATGCGCGCCAACACCCTGGCGTGATTCGCCCTCGGTGCGGCCCGGGTAACGAATCAGTTTGATATGTTCGTTGGGATAGTCGCCGTAGAGGTTGTCGAAAGCGTTGCGCGGCAGATTAAGTGCCTGGGCAAAGGCGCGCAGTAACGCCAGCGCTACCTCTGTCATCTGCTGCTGCCAACGGGTGACCACGGTTTGCAGTTCAGGTAAGCCTTCAGGCCACTGATTCGGCCCCTGCATCCGTTGCCAGGTGGGGGAATCGGCAGTAACGGGCAGCGCTTCCCGTTCCGCACCAATATCGAACTGCTCACGATAGTCGGGCTGGCTGCGGGTTATTTCCACGCCCGCCAGGTTATAACCACGAAAATGAGGCGAGTTAGCCATCGCTACTGCGGATTTTTCCGCCTGTGGCAGGGCAAAAAATTTCCGCGCGACGTCCTGAACCTCATCTGATAATTCACGGTCGATGCCGTGATTGATTAAATAGAAGAAACCGACATCACGCGCGGCCTGGCTTAACTTTTCCAGCACCTGTTGCTGCTGCTGTTGATTACCTGACAATAATGCGAAATCGATGACCGGCAATTCTGCTGTTGTTAACGCGCTCATGAGAGAGACTCTGTTGGCATGGAATAGCCTTACACTGCCATTCCCTTTATGCGTTAACTACCAACTAATCCTGCTATGGATATGCGGTGGATGGAAATATACCACCACCCCTTAGCCATCCCTGCCGCAGATTACTCTGCACGCGAGATCCTCTTTTTCGGCAGTCATTGTGGCGAAAACAGCCATAAACAGATCCACACATAAAAAGAGCTATTAACAGGCAATATTTCCAAATATTTATGGCCGTAAGCACTCAGGAGTCAGAGCGCCGTGCTGAATTATCTTTCAAAGTTAGTTTTTTCGGCTGAAAACTTGCAAAACCTTACAATCGTGGTCTATGGTTAACCGGCTGCGGCTTTTGCCGCTTCACTTAAAATTTTTCGGCTTCTTATAGCTTTCATTTCCACGGTTTCTTCTGAACATTGTTTGCGGCTGCGAAAGCTATAAGACTCCTTCATTGATGCACCTGAGGAGAATATGGACACCAGAAACTCATCGTCTGAACACCCAAAGAAACATTTCTGGAACAGGAAGCCTAAAGAGCTGACTGTCGACGACATTACCGTGATCGATAACGACATGCTGAAGCGTGCGGTTGGCGCAGCGGCATTAGGTAATGCGATGGAATGGTTCGACTTCGGGGTATACAGCTATCTCGCCGTGATCATCGGCAAAGTCTTTTTCCCTGATGCCAACAACGCGGTTCAGTTGATTGCCACCTTTGGTACGTTCGCAGCGGCCTTCCTGGTGCGTCCGATTGGTGGCCTGGTATTCGGGCCGCTGGGTGACCGTATCGGCCGACAGAAAGTACTGGCGATGACAATGATCATGATGTCGATCGGGACATTCTGTATTGGTCTGATCCCGGCATACTCTTCAATCGGCATCATGGCACCCATTCTACTGCTGGTGGCCCGCCTGATTCAGGGCTTCTCGACCGGGGGTGAATATGGCGGTGCCGCGACCTTTATCGCCGAGTACTCCACCGATAAACGCCGTGGCTTTATGGGCAGCTTCCTGGAATTCGGGACCATTGGCGGCTATCTGATGGGTGCCAGCCTGGTGACGGTCATGACGACCGTGATGTCCAATGAGGCCATGATGTCCTGGGGCTGGCGCGTGCCGTTCTTTATCGCCGCGCCGCTGGGCCTGTTTGGTCTCTATGTGCGACTGAAGCTGGAAGAGACGCCAGCATTCCAGCAGCATATGGAAAAACAGGAAGCGCTGGAGCAGAGCAAACCGCGTCTGACACTGATGCAGATGCTGAGCAAATACCGTGCGCCGATGATGAAGTGTATTGGTCTGGTGCTGCTGTTTAACGTTTCTAACTATATGCTGACGTCGTACATGCCGAGCTACCTGACCGGGATACTGGGTCTGCCAGAGTTAAGTGGCCTGCTTCTGGTGATGGTGGCGATGTTTGTGATGATGCCGCTGACGCTGCTTTGGGGTCGCTGGACTGACCGTATTGGTCGTCGTCCGGTAATTGCCTTTGGTGCGGTGGGCCTGATTCTCCTCGCTATCCCGAGCTTTATGCTGATCGGGTCCGGGAATATGTGGGCGGTATTTGGCGGACTCATGATTCTGGGTGTGTTGCATACCTGCTTCAGCGGCACCATGCCTTCGACGCTGCCAGCCCTGTTCACCACCGATATCCGTTACAGTGCGCTGGCCATTGGCTTTAACCTGTCAGTTTCCCTGTTTGGTGGTACCACACCGCTGATTACCGCATGGCTGGTGGATACCACTAAAAACACGATGATGCCGGCCTACTACATGATGGGCGCGGGTATCATTGGCCTGCTGACTATTCTGACCGTTCGCGAGACGGCCCGTCAGCCGCTGACCGGTTCTTCCCCTGCGGTGGCGACTAAGGCAGAAGCACATCGATTAATCGACAAGCTGCGCAAACGAAATAAACCCGCCGCGACAGCGGGTAAATAAGTGTTCTGACACCCTGCTCTGCAGGGTGTTTTTTTATCTGCGACCGGACGCTCCGCCCACCTTATTTAACCGCCCTTACGCGTGCCACAAGCGTTTCTTTATTCCGGGTGCAGATTATTCATTACTGAAGCGGCCCACTGTGCTGGCCGCCCCCAGCGCATGGCCTTTCAGTTGCGTGACCAGTTCTGCCTGGGTTAATCCCGCCTTCAACTGACCTGCCGGTAAATCGGTGGCGATCAGCACAAAGTTATAGTGATGCAGACCACTGCCTGCTGGCGGGCAAGGCCCGTAATAATGCAGCGTGCCTGGCGTATTTTTTCCACCGGTATAATCCTTGCCCTTTGTCAGCGCCCCCTGCGCAAAAGACGTGCGGCTGGCAGGAATGTTATAGGCCACCATGTGCGTGACCCCCAGCCCTTTGGCCCCGACCGGATCGGTCATCAGCAGCGCAAAACTGCGGGTTCCCGCAGGCGCAGCAGACCAGTTGAGTTGAGGAGAAATATTCTCACCGGTACAGGAAGGATTACTTTTATTGGCACCGGCAAACTTTTTATCCAGTAGCGCATTATCGCTGAAGTCCTCAGATTGCAGCGTAAACACCGACGCCGCCAGCGTGGTCATGGGCAACACGGCAAGCACCGTTGCGCAGAGTAATTTTTTCACCAGCCACTCCTTATCGAATTAACCCGAAAATTTTCCAGACGCATTACATCACTGCCTGCTTACTATAACGGCTTTCGCACAATTGACCCGGCAGCCTGCCTGTTTCGTGGCAGCGGAACGGCAAATCTATGATCTCCGTCGCGCAGACGCCGGCAGCTGACGCGTTGCCCTGTCACCCATTACCCGATATAAGTTAACGTCTGCGGCTGAAATATCGCCTGAATCCCTATGACTGTCACCAATAAGTGGACACTATGCAGATTGAAGACCTCCGGATTTATGTCGCCGTGATGCATGCTGGCAACTTTACTGCAGCGGCTGAGCAATTGATGTTATCGAAACAGTATGTCAGCCGCCGTATGGCTGCGCTGGAGGCGTCATTAGGGGTTCGCCTGCTGATCCGCAATACGCGCAAACTGTCAGTAACGGATGCGGGGCTGCTGTTTGCGCAGCATGCTCAGCGTATCCTGGATGAGATTCAGGAAGCAGAACTGGCAGTGTCTGAGCAGCAGCAGGCGCTGCGTGGCACCTTCCGCATTAATATGCCGATGTCCTTTGGTATGAGCCACCTGTCGCCGCTGATCGCCGAGTTCCTCAGCCACCACCCGGCATTGCAGTTTCAGATTGAGCTGGCGGATCGCTATGCGGATGTCATTGGCGAAGGCGTGGACATGGCGATACGCATCGGCACCCTGGCGGACTCAACGCTGATTGCCCGTCCGCTCGGCGAGCTGAAGCGGGTTATCTGCTGCAGCCCCCGCTATCTGGAACGTGCAGGCACACCGCAGCAGCCAGAAGCCCTGCTGCAACACGCCTGTCTGCGCTACGGACGTGAAGGTCAGAATGGCTGGGAATTGCAGGTGAATGGTAAACCGAAGTGGCTGGCGGTGCAGGGGCCGATGGTGAGTAACAATGGTGAGGTCCTGCGTGATGCCGCACTGGCAGGCTTAGGACTGGTATTGTTACCCGCCTTTATCGTTGAGACTGCCCTGCAACGCGGTGAACTGGTGACCGTGCTGGACGACTATCTGCCGTCCCCGCTCTCCCTGAATGCGGTTTATCCGCAGCACCGTCAGCGCAGCGAAGTAAACCGCCAGTTACTGGCCTTTCTTCAGAGGCGTTTAGCGTCGTCACAGCACTAAAGTTTTTTTAATGCCGCAAAGACTCTGGCGACCGCGACGGCACCCGGATCAGACACGCCGTTGAGGTTAGCACTGTTAAGATAAGATGATCGGCCCGCTTTTGCTTTCCCCATGCTGGCGGTTGCATCACTGCCCTGCTGTGCCGCATCAGCCGCCTCTGCCAGCGATTTACCCGCCACCAGTGCCTCGATAGCCGGTTGCAGTGCATCAACCAACGTACGATCGCCGGGTTGTGCCCCGCCATACTGTTTCATCTTGTCCAGACCCTGTAGCAAGGCTGCGGGCAGTGCACCACCTTCCGCCAGCTGCTGCGCGGCAGCGGTGAAAAAGATCGCCATCAGCACGCCGCTGGAGCCGCCCATCACCGTCGCCAGTCGTTCACCCGTCACCGCGAGCAGATCCGGTAAGGCATTTAACGGCAGCTTGTTATCCGCACATTCACGCTGGATCTGACGCGCACCTGCAGCAAAGGTCGAGCCGGTATCGCCATCGCCCACCTGGGCATCCAGTTTATTCAGCTCGCTTTCGCTGGCGATCAGGGTTGAACAGATGCTGTCAACGAAAGCCGCCACCGTCGGGTTATCAGAGGGTTGGGCCGTCTGTGCTGTTGCCTCTCTGGGGGCAATAACAGGCTGCAGAGGCGCAATTTTAACAGCCGGAACCCAGCCGCTGACCTCTACCGGCGCGCAGATTGCCTCCTCGAACAGCGGTGTCAACGTCATGGAGGTGACGGAAAAGCCTTTCATGTCCAGCGCGGTCATCAGCGGAGCCGGGCCAATCAGATAATCACTGCCCCGGCTGAGCGGCGACTCAATCAGGTCCCGCGTTACCAGACTCATCTCCAGCGCGGACATGCCACCAAGATTATTGACTAACAGCGCGCGTGGCTGATCGTTGTCCGGCACCACTTTCTCCAGCAGATGCTGCACAATCTGCTGACTGTTTTGCGTCTGCATTACGTCAACACCCGGTTCGCCGTGAATCCCCAGCCCCATTTCAACGCTGCCGTCTGGCACCCGCTGGCCGGTCTGCTCATCCGGCAGATGGCAGCTTGAGAGCGCAACGCCCATAGTGGCGATAGCACGACTGGCTGCCTCTGCTGCCTCGGTCACCGCCGCCAGGTCATCCCCCCTTTCTGCGACGAAGCCCGCCACTTTATGCACCAGCAACGTGCCCGCTACGCCGCGTGGCTGAGGGTTATCGGGCAACGCAACATCATCACCGACAATCACCATAGTGACGCTGAATCCCGCTTTACGCGCTTTTTCTGCTGCCAGACCGAAGTTGAGTCGATCCCCGGTGTAGTTTTTCACAATCAGCAGACATCCTGCCTCACCGGTAATATTGATGATGGCGTTGTAAACCGCGTCCACGCTGGGAGAAGCAAACACATCGCCACAGACGGCCGCCGTCAGCATCCCTTTGCCGATAAAACCGACATGCGCCGGTTCATGGCCTGAACCGCCACCGGAAATCAGCGCGACCTGCTGTTTTTGCCAGTCATTACGCATCACGATGCGAATGCGCGGATCGACCTGCAACCGGACCAGATTGCGCCACGGGCTGGCGTAAATCATGCCATCTAACGCGCTGTCGACGAGATCATCCTTTTTATTCATTACGAATCGGGTCATGTATTCTTTCCTCATAGGCATGCGGGTTTGCTGATGAAGCAGTGTTACATACCACTGACGACTGTGAGAAATCCATCAACAGGTCTATAGCCTGATTTCAGACATACCGCACGAAAACCAGCGGGCACAGGCGCAGCGATTTTTACTAATTGATTGATTTTTATCAAATGTCTTTACCTGAAAGTGAGAGGGTCTGCGCAGAACATCCACCGGAGATCACGGATGTTAAAAATTCATTTGTTAACAGAGGATGTTTTAATGACCCAACGTATGATTCTCAATGAAACCGCCTGGTTTGGTGCTGGTGCTTTGCGCCATTTGCCGGAAGAGGTACAACGTCGCGGGATGCGAAAAGCACTGATCGTTACTGACAAAGCGCTGGTCGCGGCGGGTGCGCTGAAACGGGTGACTGATCTGCTGGCGCACCATCAGCTTGACTGGGCGGTGTATGATGAGGTGGTGCCGAATCCTACCATTCGGGTTGTGCAGAAGGGTGTTGCGGTGTTCAGAGAGTCAGGTGCCGACTACCTGATAGCCATCGGTGGCGGCTCACCACAGGATACCAGCAAGGCGATCGGCATTATTATTAATAACCCTGAGTTTGAAGATGTCCGCAGTCTGGAAGGCGCCAGCCCCACCCGCCATCCGTGTGTGCCAATCATCGCCATCCCGACCACGGCAGGCACAGCCGCAGAAGTGACGATTAATTACGTCATTACTGATGAAGAGAAGCGCCGTAAGTTTGTCTGTGTCGATCCTCATGACATTCCGAAAGTGGCGATCATTGATGCGGAGATGATGGCGAGCATGCCAGCTTCGCTGAAGGCTGCGACGGGTATTGATGCCTTAACCCATGCCATTGAAGGCTACATCACACGCGGCGCCTGGCCCCTGACCGATATGCTGCACCTCAAAGCCATTGAGATTATCAGCCAGTCACTGCGCAAATCGGTGGCAGGAAATATTGAGGCGGTTGAGCAGATGGCGCTGGGACAATATGTGGCCGGTATGGGTTTCTCCAATGTCGGCCTTGGTCTGGTGCATGGCATGGCACACCCGCTTGGCGCGTTTTATAACGTCCCGCACGGTGTAGCGAACGCTATTCTGCTGCCGCAGGTGATGGCGTGGAATGCCTCCTGCACAGGCGAAAAATATCGCGATGTTGCCCGCGCAATGGGTGTAAAACAGGTCGAGTCATTATCGCTGGATCAGGCGCGGGAAGCGGCGGTCGCCGCGGTTCGTCAGCTCTGTCGCGATGTGGGTATTCCCCGCTCGCTGCGTGAAGTGGGCTTAAAAGAAGTGGATATCCCAGCACTGGCACAGGCGGCGCTGGATGATGTCTGCACTGGCGGCAACCCACGGACTCCGGACCTGGAGGAAGTGATGGCGTTATATCACCAGAGTTAAGTCACACCCCTTGGCGCTGTAATATATTGCCCGCACTCGCTGGCGGGCTTTTTACATCCTGCAAACGAATAACAGAGAAGTATTCGCCAGCGGTTGTAGGAATGCATTTGCGGCGGCAGCAAAGGTTTTAGCGGCATTTTTCGGCCGGGTTTCAGCCTGAAATCGCCTGATGTGATAGTGCAGTTCAGCGTCCGAATTGCGCGCTTAATCCATGATTTCTTTAGATCCTAAACCGCGCACCTCTTGATCTGGATCACAAAAATCCGCATCATGCGCAGCGAAAACCTTAATGACGCTGCGGAGATTACGATGACACTGTACCAGGGAATGCTCATTTTCTATGCTGTTGTTGCACTGGTCGCTACGCTGATCACGTTCTTCATCGCAAAAGATAAGCTGAGTATCAAACTGCTGAGCGCCTTTTTAGTCGGTGCGACCTGGCCGATGAGTTTTCCTGTCGCCCTGATGTTTGCGCTGTTTTAATTGACAGAATCTCCTTAGCGACCACACTCAGGTAAGACGTCCCTGACCTGCAAACCTGCGATCACCGACGTAACTTTGTTCGTGACGGTTAATAAGGAGCGGCTATGCGCGTTGTCAGTGTGATGATTCTGGTTTCACTTCTCAGTGCATGCAGCGCCAGCGCCCCGTGGCACGCTGAAAAACAGGTTCCCGCAGCCGAAACCCGTCAGCAGACCTGTCAGCCCGGCACCGATCCCAGCCAGAATGACTGCGGTCACTTCCCTGAACCTGAATTCCATTGATGACTAAACAGCAGACAGTGTGGCGAGATCGCATTTACGCTATTCCATCGCATAACAAGGCTTTACACGCCGCTACCCGGTCAGTAGAGTAGCGTCCAGACATCAATTCTGATGCGTAAGCGTTAACGTCAAGCAACGCCCCCGCAGCACTGCTGCCTGTGATGATCCCTGCCATGATGCCTGTACAACACGCCGCTAAATCTCTTACTGCGTTTTCAAGCGCTACGTTTTTTTTGTTCGTCCTGCTGCTTACTGCCGCGAACCTTCGCGCACCTATTACTGTCGCTGGCCCGGTATTGCAGGATATTCGTCAGACGTTTGGACTCACTGCCGGTGAAGCGGGCCTGTTTAATTTTATTCCACTTATTCTCTTTTCACTGCTCGCCCCACCCGCCGCCTGGCTGGGAAATCAGCTTGGGCTGGAGCGGAGTTTGTGGGGTGCGCTGTGTCTGATCACGGCCGGTTCACTGTTGCGCTGGCACCCCGCCGAAGCAGCACTGTGGGGGGGAACGCTGCTGCTTAGCGCAGGCATTGCCGCCGCCAACGTGTTGTTGCCGCCACTGATTAAACGCGATTTCACCGCCCACACCGCTAAATATATTGGTCTCTATGCTGCAACGATGTCGATCACTGCCAGCCTGGCTTCAGGCATTGCCGTGCCGCTGAGCCAGCTTTCATCGGCCGGCTGGCGACTCTCATTGGTCGTCTGGGCACTGCCCGGGCTGGTGGCGCTGGTTGTCTGGCTGCCGCTGTTGCGTCAGCGGCAGTCAACACTCGCGGCAACCGATGCGCCCGTCGCGTATCGTCATCCCTGGAAATCAGCCGGGGGCTGGCAGATCGCGCTGTTTATGGCGCTGCAGTCGCTGGCATTTTATACCCTGATCGACTGGTTTGCTGTCTTTGCTCAGGACAATGGCTTCAGTCAGACCCGTGCGGGCTGGCTGCTGTTCTGGTATCAGGCGATTGCGATCATTGCCAATCTGGGCTGTATGGTGATTCTGAAGCGGGTTAAAGACGCCCGGCTCACTGCATTCATTGCCTCATCAGGCATTTTCCTCGGCATGCTGGGTTTATTGCTCAATCCACAGTGGGCGATGATCTGGCTGACACTGGCGGGCCTTGGCGCAGGCGCATCACTGGTGCTCTGCCTTTCGCTGTTTAATCTGCGAGCCACGCATCATCGCCAGGCTTCGCAATTGTCAGGCATGGCACAATGTGTGGGTTATGCGCTGGCGGCATTTGGCCCTTTGTTTTTCGGCGTGCTCCATGAGCAGAGCGGTAACTGGACGCTGCCTTTCGGTGTACTGGCCCTGCTGAGCCTGTTGCAGATGCTGCTGGCTCCGCTGGCAGCGCAGTCAAAACCTATTAGCTGAGATTGCGGCGAGCCGCTAACAAATAAAAATTTGCCGGTCGCGGCTGGATTGCTTCGTCGATCAGCAAGAATGGACGGGAGAAAAGTGCGTGTCTGAACTGAATAATGCTCTGCTGCAGGCGATCCTGAAGCAGGTTCGTCCACTGGTGCATCAGGGAAAAGTGGCTGACTATATTCCTGCGCTGGCCGATGTGGCTGCCGATAATCTGGCGATTGCGGTTTGCCTGCGTGACGGCACCCTCTTTCAGGCGGGTGATGCTGAGACGCGCTTTTCGATTCAGTCGATCTCAAAGGCGCTCTCACTCACTGTGGCACTGACGCGCTATGACGACAGCGAAATCTGGCAGCGGGTCGGCAAAGAGCCCTCAGGTCAGCCTTTTAATTCGCTGGTGCAGCTTGAGCTGGAACAGGGTAAGCCGCGTAACCCTTTCATCAATGCCGGTGCACTGGTGATTTGCGATCTGCTGGAAACCCGTCTGACCGCACCACGGCAGCGAATGCTGGAAATTGTGCGTCAGCTCAGTCAGCAGCCCGATATTAATTATGATCGCCATGTTGCCCGTTCTGAATTTGAACACTCGGCCCGTAATGCAGCCATCGCCTGGTTAATGAAGTCGTTTGGTAATTTTGATAATGATGTCACCAGCGTGATGCAGACCTATTTCCACTATTGCTCACTTTCAATGAACTGCATTGAGCTGGCCCGCACCTTTATCTACCTGGCGAATCAGGGAAAAACGCTGGATGGCAGTCAGATGATCACGCCACGTCAGGCCCGACAGATAAACGCACTGATGATCACCAGCGGGATGTACGATGGCGCAGGCGAGTTCGCATGGCGCGTCGGAATGCCAGCTAAGTCAGGTGTGGGGGGTGGAATTATTGCTATCATTCCCGGCGAGATGAGCATCGCCGTCTGGTCACCTGGGCTGGACAGCGCGGGTAATTCACTGGCGGGAACCGCTGTGCTGGAATTGCTGACTGATAAGCTGGGACGTTCGATATTTTGATGCTGAGCGTGAATATTTAGCTCGCCGTCATAAAACACGGCGTAATTTCAGGATGTTGGGAAAGCCGTCTGATTTGAAGGGTGCCGCGCACTGGCGATGTGAGGCACCAGTAATTATCAGAGTGCAAAAAATATCTTAGTGTGAAATTTGTGTCAGATCGTCTTCATTCAGACCGGTCATCTGCATAACCGTGTTGCGATCCATACCATTCATCAGCAGGTTACGCGCAATTCTCAGGCTCGCGCCACGAACACCTTCTTTTCGTCCCTGTTCGATGCCCTGTTCAATACCCTGTTCGATGCCTTTCTCAAGACCTATCTGCTCAAGCTGTTGTGCAATAGTCATAAGTGCGTTCTCGTGTTGGGGCACACGCCGTGCCAGCTCCCGTACAAAGGCTTTGGCGTCTGATGTTTCGCCCGCCTGTACCATGTAGTGTACCAGCGATATCACCTGTGATGAAGAGTGATCGCCTGCCATCAAAATGGATACCAGCCTGTCCATCAGCTCTGTCAGATCTCGCTGGCGGATGTGCTTTTGCAACAGGGTCAGAGCCGCCATGTTGCGGTGTTGCATGATCTCATCGTCAGGAATCACCGTGACATCGATCAGCGGAAAACTGTGGCTGTAAAGCCTGTCCGCCAGCACCGGGTCATCAAACTCATCCAGCCACCGGGTCGAATAGGGATAGGGCGTGCGTCTGCCGGTGTAAAACAGGATGGGTATCACCAGCGGCAATGTCTTATGCCCGGCTTCCAGATGGCGCTGCATAGCTGCCACTGCATAGCGCATCAGCCGAAATGCCATGTGTTTGTCAGGTGCTGACTGATGCTCAATAAGTACATGGATATATCCATCGCCAGCGGTTGTTTTAAGACTGTAAAGCACGTCGCTGAAGTACTGCCGAAGGTCATCCTCCACAAACGACCCCGACTCCAGCTTCAGGGTGCTGAGATCACAGCGTACGCGCAGCTCCGGCGGCAGGTGCAGCGCCATAAAATCCCGGGCAATATCCGGCTGAGTCAGAAATTGCCGGAATGTCGCATCATGAGGTGTGGGCGTGCTGTTCTTCTTTTTCACTGGCCAGAATCCTTTCTGTTCCTGAAGCGCTTACAACGGCTGAGTCAGCCAGTAAAAGGCGCTAATTCCTGTCGCGCACGCACGTTTAGTCACTGATGGAGATAACGAAACTAATAGCCTGATTAATAACCACTGTAAAACGTGTCACCTGAATTCTACGAGGTTGCTCTGAATATCAACGCATGTCAGACATTAAAACTATTTCCGCAAGGCCCGACTCACCACATTAACCGGCTCGCCCTGCATAAAGGCCGCGATATTGGCCATCACGCCAGTCACCAGATTCTCCACACCGCTGCGACTCGCCCAGGCAATGTGCGGCGTCAGCAGCAGAGTTGGCAGATCCGCCAGCAGCGGATTGTCGGGCGCGGGCGGCTCGCTGCTCAGCACATCCAGCGCCGCGCCCCCAATGACACCCTGTTTTAACGCCTTAGCGAGGTCGGCTTCGTTAATCAGTCCGCCGCGCGCGGTATTGATTAGCAGCGTATGCGGTTTCATTTTCTCCAGCGCCTGACGATCGATCATCTGACGAGTGCTGTCACTCAACGGGCAGTGAAGCGAAATAATATCGCTTGTCGCGAGCATCTGTTCGAAGCTGACATAACCCTCACGCACCCTGTCACTGCCTTTACGCTCGGCATACTGCACCTGCATACCCAGCGCCTTAGCCAGCCTGCCGACCGCCTGGCCAATGTCGCCCTTGCCCACGATACCCAGCATTGCGCCGCCAATATCCCCTATCGGCTGACGATGCAGACAGAAGTGCTGAGCCTGCGGCCAGTCGATGCGGGTATTGCTGGCGTAAGCCATCATCTGACGGCGCAGGGCAAAAATCGCGGCGATAACCGCCTCTGAAACGCTCTGGGTGGAGTAACCAGGAACATTACTGACCACAATACCGCGTGTATGACAGGCATCGAGATCAATACAGTCATATCCGGTCGCCGCGACACAAATAAAGCGCAGATCGGGTAAGAGTTTTAAGGTGTCGGCACGCAACGGCACTTTATTGGTGATCGCGACCGTGGCGCCCGTAAGCGCCGACACGATTTCACTGACCGAAGTCTGTGCACGAATTTCCCAGTCAGCATTCTGATTTCCGGTCGGCAGTGAAACAGGCAGCGTGTCGCCATCCAGCATGACAATTTTCATTCTTAGTCCTTTATGGGTTCGGTTTAACTGAAGCCGAAACATTAATGTTATTTGTATGTGTTCTGGTGGTAACAACTACGTTAAATGATGCTGAAATTAAAGTGAATATGTTCAAAGAGTGCGAATTTTCTCGCTACAGAAGCCACTTTATTTAACCCTTTTATCCCCTTCGCGTTACACTGCCGCCCTGAATTCTGACCCCAAATGCCTGTTAAAATCATGCAGAGATCTGACATCCGACAGCGACTCACAGCCGGTATTGCGATACTGGCCGTGCTGCTGTTGTTTGTTGCCCCGATGATCTCTAAAAATCTGGCTGAACATCGCGCCATGATGCAGGATGCCTCTGCCATGAGCGCAGAGATGCCCATGATGGATCATCACAGCGAGATGGCGATGGCGGATCACGGGATGATGATGGGTTCGGGCTTTGCCTGTGGTTACTGCGATTTGCTGGTTCATGTGCCGCTGATGCTATGGGTCTTTATCCCGTTCATCTGGTGGATGTGCCTGATAAGCCGCGCCCCGCCTCCTTCTGCCATTAATCCGCCGCAATGGCGACGATTACTGCGCCTTCACCGACCGCGTGCGCCACCCTGTTTTGCGTCACACCGACTGCTAACTGATTCGATTGCGTGACAACGTCACCAGATCGCCTTTGTCTTTTGAAAAGTGTGGAATGCTATGTCCTCTAATCGGGAAATGTCCCCTGCACCACGCGGCACTGTTTTTAACCTGTTTCGCCGCCTGCATTTTTATATTGGCCTGTTTATTGCGCCGTTTATTTTCGTCGCCGCTCTCACCGGTACGCTCTACGTTCTTACGCCGCAGCTGGAACAGGCGATTTACCACGATGCCCTGACCACTGACGCGCAGGGTGTCGCACAACCGCTGTCAGCTCAGATTGCCGCTGCCCGTGCCCGTGCCGGTGAGTCCGCGCGCATTTACGCCGTGCGTCCCGCACCAGGCCCGCTGGATACAACCCGGGTGCAGTTTGCTGAGCCTCAGTTGGGTCCATCTGAGTCGCGCTCGCTGTTTATCGATCCCTACACCCTGCAGGTGAAAGGCGATATGACGGTGTATGGCACCAGCGGTGTGTTGCCGCTGCGAATGTGGCTGGATCAGCTGCATCGCGGCCTGTTGCTGGGAGATTTTGGTCGCAATTACAGTGAACTGGCGGCTTCGTGGCTGTGGGTCGCCGCGCTGGGTGGACTCGTTTTATGGGCCGGCACGCGGCCACCACGACACCGTAAAAAAGCGCTGAGTGGCTTTGCAGCAACGCGTCACTGGCACGTCACGCTGGGTCTGATTCTGGCCATCGGCCTGGTGTTCTTTTCAGTCACGGGGCTGACCTGGTCACAGTGGGCGGGCAACAACATTGATAAGATGCGCAGCGACTTCGGCTGGACAACGCCGCAGGTTAACACCGCGCTGAATGGTAACGTTCCTGCCGAAGCCGCCGATCCCCATGCTGACCATCGCGGTGCGATGGAAGGAATGACGATGTCCGGGATGACCATGCCAGCGAAAACCGCGCCGCCGGTGATCCTGAATCAGCCGAATGCCAGTTGGGATCAGGCCCTGGCGGCTGCACGTCAGGCCGGACTTCACGCCACGAAACTGGAACTGCGCCAGCCTAAGAACGCTGAACAGGCATGGACAGTGTCAGAGATTGATCGCAGCTGGCCGAGCCAGGTCGATGCAGTTTCCATCAATCCGGTTAATTTCAGCGTGGTCGATCGCGTTGAGTTCGCCAGCTTCCCGCTGGTGGCGAAACTGACCCGCTGGGGCGTGGATGCCCATATGGGCGTGCTGTTTGGCCTGCCCAACCAGCTGATTCTGGCGCTGTTTGGCCTTGGTCTCTGCACAATGATTGTGCTGGGCTACCGCATGTGGTGGATACGTCGCCCGGCTGTTCCTCAGCTCAGCCCATCGCAGACGCTGTTGTCCGCCTGGCTGTCACTGCCGCGCTACGCACAGGGTACCAGTCTGATTGTCATGTTGGCCCTGGGCTATGCCCTGCCCGTTATGGGTGTCAGCCTGATAGTGCTGATTCTGCTGGATATTCAGCGCTGGCGCAGTGCGCAGCGAGCCGCTATCGTTCAGGTGGAAATCGCCCCGGATAAGCAGTCGCCGCTGGCTATCGTTCAGTCGCGCTTCGCGGGTAAACGTAAAGAGATGCGTTATTTTCTGCGCAGCGTCACGGTGCTGGCGCTGATTGTCATCTCGGTAATGGCAAATGCGATGATTGGTGGCGTGATTGATCAGTATCAGATCCCTTTCAGCCACTGGTCACTGACTATGTATATCACTCAGGCGATGATGATCCTGCTCTACTCCACCGTCTTTACCGGGCTGTTGTCGATTCCACTCTGGTATTTCTTTCTGGGTGAAAGTGACGAACAGGGCAAGTAGGCTGCCAGCACGGCAAATTGTCTATTATTCAAAATAACTGACGAAGCCGGGCAAGTCCCCCGGCTTCTCATTTTACGTCTGAGGTCTATGATCGTTGTTATTGGTCACTTTATATAAGAGCTAATCATGAACATTGTGCGAGCAAATCCTGAGCAACTTTTTGAGTACGGTCCTTTCACCGTTCGTCGCCAGCGGCCCGGCGCTGCCCTGAGCCCGCTGATCAGTGTTGACCTGATGTCGTTAAAACTGGATGCCCGGATTCCGATGCAGCAGCATCAGAATGAAGAAGTGTTCACTTACCTTTGGCGCGGTTCGATGCAACATCAGGACAGCAACGGCGAGCGCACACAGCTCTCTGCAAAGAAAGTGATGGTGGTCAATGCGGGTGAAGGTGTTCAGTACGAAGAGTCGGTGCCGCTGTATGAAGCGGAGCTGTTGCAGGCCGTGATTCGGCCTTCACAGCCGGGCGGGGAAGCGATGACTCAGGTGCTGGAACGCGATCAGGGCATTATGACCAACGGCTGGACCGAACTGGCCGGGCCAGAAACGTCTGACGCGCCACTGGAACTGCGCCAGGAGGTCTATATCTACGACACGCTGCTGGCGCGCAACCATACGCTCAATGTGCCTTCAATGCCGGGATTTGTCGCTTATCTCACCGTGCTTGAAGGCATTATCCGCGTGGGCGATCACCGTCTGGGTCGTGGAGACGCAGTCAGCGGGCTGGATGACACCATTGAAATCGTGGGCGACCGTGAGGCTAATCTGGTCTGTTTCCTGGTGAAGCCCGATAATTTTGCATAAGAAAGCGCGGGACTATCCCCGCGCTGATTAAAGCGTTTTACGTTGCTGCCTCGCCTGAACCCGTTTATAGGCATGATCAAACTGACAGACATCGTCGCGCAGCCAGTGACGCTGCGTCAGCGGGGCATCATCCAGCGCCTGTGGCAGCGGCACGCCTCCCAGCGATCCCCGACAGCAAAAGGCGCGCGCCAGCGTTGGGGTTGCGATGCCAATATAACGGGCAAATTCAGGTAGCGTCATCAGTGTTGTACTCATTTCACACCTCCAGTAATCAGATCTTCCCCGCTATTTTGACTCCAGTTATTAAATGCCTTTATTGATCTGAAACATAGATGTGATACTAATCTTCTGCCTGCTGATGAGATAGCTGGCCTACGTAAACCAAAAAGAAGTGAGGACCCTGTGCGCCATTATGGATTGATGATAGCCCTTCTTTTTTCGGGTTTCGCCACTGCCCACACCCTGAAAACGGGTTTTCCTGTCCCCACCGTCTATGTCGCCGACAAAGGCGAAATGGTGCTGAAACAGGGCGACATTCATTATCAGCGCTGGAATAGTCAGACTCTGACCGGAAAAGTGCGTCTTGTGATTCATGTGGCGGGTCGTCTCTCTGCGAAAGATCAGAGCGAGCCTTTAATCAATGCCATTCAGCAGGCCCGACTGCCGCGAGACCGTTTCCAGACCACCACCATCGTCAATACTGACGATGCTCTGCCCGGCAGTGCCATTTTTGTAGTGCGCAGCATTGCGTCCAGTAAAAAGGCTGACCCATGGCAGCAATTCATTATCGACAGCAGTGGCGTTACCGCTCACAGCTGGCATCTTCTGCCGGAAAACGCGTCAGTGGTCGTCATTGATCCGAAGGGAATTGTGCGTTTCGCCAAAGATGGCGCATTATCTGACGAGGATGTCGCCAGCGTGATAAAAACGCTGCGCGCATTACTGGGTTGATTCAGGCAGAATGCCCCGTTAATTATCGACGTTAAACACGGAATGCTGCTGAATTTACCGACATTTTTATCTCTGTGAACTACGCTTAGTTGTAATGGAATTACCCGCCGTTCTTTGAAAACCTGCCCACTATGCAAGGGCAGTCGGGGACGATTATTGAAGATGGCATCGAAGAATTTCGACCTGCTGTGACTTCCTCTGTAGATAAGGACAGCCATGATGACGGTCTGTGCAGAACAACACGTCAATTTCAACCGAAGTGAGGCTGCGAGCCTGTTGAACGAGATTGAGCAACGGCTCGACCAGCTTTTACCGGTTGAAAGTGAACGTGACCTGGTCGGCGCTGCAATGCGCGACGGTGCGCTGGCACCGGGAAAGCGTATTCGTCCACTGCTGCTACTGCTGGCCGCGCGCGATCTCGGTTGCGACGTCACGCCCGCCGGTTTGCTTGATCTCGCCTGTGCAGTGGAGATGGTCCATGCCGCCTCCCTGATTCTGGATGACATGCCCTGCATGGATGATGCGCAGTTGCGTCGTGGACGGCCGACCATTCACTGTCAGTATGGCGAACATGTGGCGATTCTGGCCGCGGTTGCACTGCTGAGTAAGGCATTTGGCGTGGTCGCCATGGCAGAAGGCTTAACAGCGGCCGCCAGAGCAGACGCCGTCGCGGAGTTATCCCATGCGGTCGGTATGCAGGGACTGGTGCAGGGTCAATTCAAAGATCTCTCAGAGGGTGACAAACCACGCAGTGCTGATGCCATTCTGATGACCAATCACTATAAAACCAGCACGCTGTTCTGCGCCTCAATGCAGATGGCCTCCATTGTGGCAGAAGCGTCTGCAGAGACCCGCGAAGAGCTGCACCGTTTTTCACTGAATCTCGGCCAGGCTTTCCAGCTGCTGGACGATCTTACCGACGGCATGGCCGATACCGGCAAAGATACCCATCAGGATGAGGGTAAATCGACGCTGGTGAATCTGCTTGGGCCTCAGGCAGTGGAAACGCGACTGCGAGACCATCTGCGTTGCGCCAGCGAGCATCTGCTCTCGGCCTGTCAGGACGGTTATTCCACACATCATTTTGTTCAGGCCTGGTTTGAGAAAAAACTCGCTGCCGTCAGTTAAGGATGCTGCATGAGCCACTACGCGGTCATCGCACCGCCCTTTTATAGCCATGTGCAGGCGCTTCAGCATCTTAGCCAGGCTTTAATCGCGCGCGGACACCAGATTACCTTTATCCAGCAGACGGACGTCAGCGCGCTTCTCACTGACCGGCGAATTGGCTTTTTCCCGCTGGGCTTAGCCTCGCATCCCGCGGGCAGTCTGGCGCATACCCTGCAGCTGGCGGCGCATCCTCTTGGCCCGTCGATGCTGAAACTGATCAATGAGATGGCGCGCAGCACCGATATGCTCTGTCGCGAATTGCCGGTGGTGCTGAACACGCTGGCGATCGATGGCGTCATCGTCGATCAGATGGAACCTGCCGGTGCATTAGCAGCAGAGTTTCTGAATCTGCCTTTCGTTTCGGTTGCCTGTGCGCTGCCGCTAAACCGTGAGGCAGATTTTCCGCTGGCCGTGATGCCATTTGACTATGCAGGGACAGATCAGGCGCGCGAACGCTATCGCACCAGTGAAAAAATCTACGACTGGCTGATGCGGCGTCACGATCGGGTGATCGCCCGCAATGCTCATGCAATGGGATTAGCACCGCGCGAAAAACTGCATCACTGTTTTTCACCGCTGGCACAGATCAGCCAGCTTATCCCGGCACTCGATTTTCCCCGCCAGACCCTGCCCGACCATTTCCACGCGGTTGGACCTCTGCGCGCTGCGGAATCGTCATCGGCTGCGTCGAAGACACGCTATTTCACGCAGGACGACAAACCGAAGGTTTTTGCTTCACTCGGCACCCTGCAGGGTCATCGCTACGGCCTGTTTAAAACCATCGTCCGTGCCTGTCAGGAGATTGACGCGCAGTTATTGCTGGCGCATTGCGGTCGCCTGTCACCGTTTCAGGCGGAGAAACTCGCGCAGGCCAGCCATGTTCAGGTGGTCGATTTTGCCGATCAGGCAGCGGCTCTGGCGCAGGCCGATCTGGCCATCACCCACGGCGGGATGAACACGGTGCTGGATGCAGTTAACCACCTGACGCCGCTTCTGGCGATCCCGCTGGCCTTTGATCAGCCAGGCGTTGCGGCCAGAGTGGTCTGGCACGGTATCGGACGTCGCGCATCACGCTTTACCACCAGCCACTCAATGGCCCGCCAGCTCCAGACCTTGCTGGCAGATGAGAGTTACGTTGAGCAGATGAAAACGCTGCGCACCGCCCTTCGTCAGGCGGGCGGGACAACACTGGCAGCGGACATTGTCGAACAGGCGATTCTGACCCGTAAACCGGTGCTTAAGAGGAGAGATTATGCCGCGGTATGATCTTATTCTGGTGGGTGCGGGACTGGCAAACGGCCTGATTGCTTTGCGCCTGCGTCAGCAGCGGCCCTCCCTGCGCATTCTCTTAATTGATGCCGAAAGTGAGCCAGGCGCGCATCACACCTGGTCATTTCATGCGGAAGATCTGACTGAAACACAGCATCACTGGATTGCGCCACTGGTCGTTCATCACTGGCCCGGTTATGAAGTGCGCTTTCCTCAACGACATCGTTCCCTGAACAGTGGCTATTTTTGCGTGACCGCAGAGCGTTTTGCGCAGGTCATTCGTGACAGATTTGCGTCGGAACTGCTGCTGAACACCAGAGTGGCGAACATCGCTTCACGCTCGGTCACGCTGGAGGATGGCCGCGTACTGGACACTGACGCGGTGATCGATGGTCGTGGCTATCAGTCCGATACCGCGTTGCGTATGGGCTTCCAGTCGTTCGTCGGGCAGGAGTGGCAGCTTAGTGAACCACACGGACTGACTGAACCGATCATCATGGATGCGACGGTGGATCAGCAGGCAGGCTATCGTTTTGTCTACAGCCTGCCGTTTTCTGCCGATACACTGCTGATTGAAGATACCCATTATATTGATCACGCCACGCTGGAAGGCGATCGCGCCCGTCAGAATATCCGTGACTATGCCGCGCAGCAGGGCTGGAAACTGAACCAGCTACTGCGAGAAGAGCAAGGCGCGTTACCGATTACACTGACCGGCGACGTGGCTGCCTTCTGGCAGAAACGCGATTTGCCCTGCAGCGGGCTGCGTGCCGGGTTATTTCATCCTACCACTGGCTACTCTCTGCCACTGGCGGTCTCGCTGGCTGACCGGCTGGCTCAGATGCAGACATTTACCTCTGAAACCCTGCACGCCACCATTGCGCATTTCGCCAGTCAGGCCTGGCAGCAGCAGCGCTTCTTCCGCATGCTAAACCGGATGCTGTTTCTCGCGGGTCCGGCTGACCAGCGCTGGCAGGTTATGCAACGTTTTTATGGACTTCCCGAAGATCTGATCGCCCGTTTTTATGCGGGAAAACTCACTTTGTCTGATCGGCTGCGTATCCTAAGCGGCAAGCCACCGGTTCCCGTACTGGCGGCATTACAGGCTATTATGACTCCTCACCGTCAACAGGCGATGCAATGAATAGAACGACAGTAATTGGCGCAGGCTTTGGTGGTCTGGCTCTGGCCATTCGCCTTCAGGCGTCCGGTATTCCCACCCGACTGCTGGAACAGCGTGACAAGCCTGGCGGCCGGGCTTATGTCTATGAGGATCAGGGCTACACCTTTGATGCCGGCCCAACGGTGATTACCGATCCGAGCGCCATTGAAGAGCTGTTCACGCTGGCGGGCAAAAAGCTCTCTGACTATGTCGAGCTGATGCCGGTAAAGCCGTTTTATCGCCTCTGCTGGGAGTCTGGCAAGGTATTCAGTTATGACAACGATCAGCCAGCGCTGGAAGCACAGATTGCCGCGTTTAACCCGCGTGATGTTGAAGGCTACCGGCGCTTTCTTGACTATTCCCGTGCGGTGTTTGCAGAAGGCTATCTGAAACTCGGCACTGTGCCGTTTCTCTCTTTCCGCGACATGTTGCGTGCTGCACCTCAGCTGGCAAAATTACAGGCGTGGCGCAGTGTTTACAGCAAAGTGGCAAGCTACATTGAAGATGAACATCTTCGTCAGGCATTCTCTTTTCACTCGCTACTGGTGGGCGGAAATCCCTTTGCCACGTCGTCAATTTACACCCTGATTCATGCACTGGAACGTGAATGGGGCGTCTGGTTCCCACGCGGCGGCACTGGCGCGCTGGTTCAGGGCATGGTGAAACTGTTTGAGGATCTGGGTGGGGAAGTAGAGCTGAATGCCAGCGTTGCCCGTCTGGAGACGCTGGAAAACAAAATTACCGCCGTGCATCTGGATGACGGGCGGGTATTCCCGACCCGTGCGGTCGCCTCTAACGCGGATGTGGTTCACACGTATAGTGAATTATTGAGCCAGCATCCGGCATCTGTGGCGCAGGGGAAAACCCTGCAAAATAAGCGCATGAGTAACTCGCTGTTTGTGATCTATTTTGGCCTGAATCATCATCATGATCAGCTGGCGCACCATACGGTTTGCTTTGGTCCGCGCTACCGCGAATTAATTGATGAGATCTTCAACAAAGACGCGCTGGCAGAGGACTTCTCACTCTATCTGCATGCGCCCTGCGTGACCGATCCGTCACTGGCACCTGAAGGCTGCGGCAGCTATTACGTGCTGGCGCCCGTGCCGCATCTCGGCACCGCCGATATCGACTGGAGTGTTGAAGGTCCGCGCCTGCGCGACCGCATCTTCGACTATCTGGAGCAGCACTATATGCCGGGCCTGCGCAGTCAGCTCGTGACGCACCGCATCTTCACGCCGTTTGATTTTCGCGATGAGTTGAATGCCTATCAGGGCTCGGCGTTCTCGGTGGAGCCGATCCTGACGCAGAGCGCCTGGTTCCGGCCGCACAACCGCGATAAGACGATCAAAAATCTCTATCTGGTCGGTGCAGGCACCCATCCGGGCGCGGGTATTCCGGGCGTCATTGGTTCGGCCAAAGCCACTGCAGGATTAATGCTGGAGGATTTGGCTTGAACAGTCCGTCACTGCTCGACCATGCCGTAGAAACCATGGAAGTGGGTTCAAAAAGCTTCGCCACGGCATCGAAGCTTTTTGATGCCAAAACACGACGCAGTGTGCTGATGCTCTACGCCTGGTGTCGGCACTGTGACGACGTGATTGACGATCAGGTGCTGGGCTTCAGTAACAATACGCCGTCGCTGCAATCTGCGGAACAGCGCCTGGCGCAGCTGGAGATGAAAACGCGTCAGGCCTATGCCGGATCACAGATGCATGAACCTGCCTTTGCGGCCTTTCAGGAGGTGGCGATGGCGCATGACATTCTGCCTGCTTATGCCTTTGATCATCTTGCAGGTTTTGCGATGGATGTTCGCGAGACACGCTATCAGACGCTGGATGATACGCTGCGCTACTGTTATCACGTCGCGGGCGTGGTGGGTCTGATGATGGCGCAGATTATGGGCGTGCGAGACAATGCCACGCTGGATCGTGCCTGTGATCTCGGGCTAGCATTTCAGCTGACCAATATTGCGCGCGATATCGTTGAAGATGCTGAAGCGGGACGCTGCTATTTGCCCGCCGAGTGGCTGACTGAAGCGGGTCTGACACGAGAGACGCTGGCTGACCCGCATAATCGCCAGGCACTGAGTCGCGTGGCCCGTCGGCTGGTAGAGACGGCCGAGCCCTATTACCAGTCGTCGTTAGCCGGACTGCCCGGTTTGCCGCTGCGCTCAGCGTGGGCGATTGCTACTGCTAAACAGGTGTATCGTAAAATCGGGATGAAAGTTGTTCAGGCGGGTTCACAGGCGTGGGATCAACGCCAGTCCACCAGCACACCCGAGAAACTGGCTATGCTGGTGGCGGCATCAGGTCAGGCGGTTACTTCCCGGATGGCGCATCCTGCTCCACGTCCCGCTTACCTCTGGCAGCGCCCCGTTTAACACCGTGACGTTCCCGCAGCGTCGCCTGCAGTTTTGACAACGGCGGCGCATAAAGGAAACCAAACGAGACGCAGTCCTCTTTGCCACGTACAGCATGATGCATGCGGTGCGCCATATAAAGTCTGCGCAGATAACCCCGGCGCGGAACATAGCGGAACGGCCAGCGTTGATGAACCAGGCCATCATGCACGATAAAATAGAGCAAACCGTAAAGCGTCATCCCCGCGCCAATCCACTGCAACGGCCAGACACCTGTGCTGCCCAGATAAATGAGCAAAATCGACAGGCAGGCGAATACCACTGCATAAAGGTCGTTAACCTCAAACCAGCCTTTATGGGGTTCATGATGTGACAAATGCCAGCCCCAACCCCAGCCGTGCATAATATATTTGTGCGCCAGTGCAGCCGTTATCTCCATACCGATAACGGTGACCAGAACAATCAGGGCATTCCAAATCCACAACATAGTTTCTCCCGAGCATGCATCCTGCAAAGTGGCGCAGAGGTTCAATTTTAACAGAAGTTGGGGAAAACCGCGTTCAGGAGATAAACAGAGGATAACGGGAACGGGGCGGGCACCTTCGTGCGTGAAATATCTTTCAGGTTAAATCGTGATCCATTGGTGTGCGAAACGCGTGACGTGCAGCAACCATTAACTGACTGGCGGTTACCGTGGCGGGCAATCGCATTAAAATTTTACTCGCCTGCCAGTAACATAAGACCATGACCTCATCCTCCTCTTTTTCTGCCAGTTCATGCAATCGGGCGCGGAGTGACAACACATTGATACTCTGCTGCTCGTCCAGCATGTCTGAGATCGTCTGGTTAATGACGCGATGCAGAGTTTTCCAGGTGAGATCGGTATGCAAAATTAACCTCTTTTAACGCTTATCGGCTCGGGGCAGGCGATCAGCAGGAAAGTCGCAGAGATGGCTTCATCATGCAGATAGCAAACTCTGCGGGTAACTATAGCGCTCTTCAGTTCAGCTGACGATAAAGAGTCAGATAATGAGAATGCTAATGCCTTTAATTCTAGCGAGCAATGGACCTGCCTGTCTCCTGTTACGCGCCGGTCAGTGATTGATTGCTGATTTTTGTAACAATAGCGGCTGATTCTCAACTGGCTGAAATAAAGAGGATTTGCCAGAGTAAATGTCTTACCTTCCTGTTTATCTTTTAGGAGTTACCGATGTATCAGCATGCTGATGTCCTGGTGTGGGGCCATGGCCCCGAAGTATTTGAAGTTTTCCTGGAACCTACCTGTCCTTTTTCGGTGCGTGCATTCAATAAATTAGACGCATTACTGGCGCACGCGGGTGAAGGTAAAATCACCGTGAAGATCCGGCTGCAATCTCAGCCATGGCATCTTTATTCCGGGCTGATTGTCCGCTATATCCTTGCCGCCGCCTGCGAAAGTAAAGAGGCGGCGAAGAAGGTGATGCAGGCGGTGGCCGATCATCGTGAAGAGTTCGAATTCACCGACCACTGCACCGGCCCGAATCGCGATGCCACGCCAAACCAGATTCTGGACCGTCTTAAAGCGTACAGTGGCGTAGATGCCAGCGCCGCGTTTGATCAGCCTGACCTGCAGAACGCGATTAAATGGCACTGCAAGTATGCTCGTCAGAATGGTATCCACGTTTCCCCGACCTTTATGGTCAATGGTCTGGTACAACCTGAAATCAGCAGTGGTGACGACATCGAACATTGGTCGAGCTTTCTGATGCGTTAGTTTTACGTGCGCGGCCGCCGTTGCCGCGCCAGGCTTTAAACCACCGCTAAGAGAGCCAGTACGCCATCTCTTTCAATGTCCTGATAATTATGCCTGTTTTCCCGTAAGCAGGCCGGGTAAGCTGTACGGCTATTAGCAGCGTTTGAGCCGTTGCTACATCCTCTAAACGGCGCCGCTGGCCTGCAGTTATGCTGGTCAGGCGCTTATTTCACTAAGGATTTGCAGATGACAATGACGCTTGAACAGATACAGGACAAATATCCGGGTGCATTTACAGATGCATTTGGTGATTCTCCGGAATTAGCCAGCGAGCTTGCAACGCTGATTATTGCCGGAAAGAAGGTGGCTACCTGCGGTTCATTGCGGAGCTGGCAGGAGCAGGATGCCTTGCCTCAGCCGGGCGGTTACAGCATTGTTCTGAACGGCGAAAAGCAGCCGGTGTGTGTTATCCGCACGACCGGACTGTTCCTGACGCGCTTTGACCGCGTGACGCCAGAGATGGCGATGCTGGAGGGTGAAGGCGATCTTAGCCTCGACTACTGGCGACATGAACATCAGCGCTACTTCGAACGTGAAGGCTATTTCCACAGCGAAATGGAGCTGATCTTCGAGACGTTCCAGCTGGTCGAGGTGATTTAAACCCGCCTCTTACAGCGTGTTTGCTGCCATCAGCGCCAGCCGCGTAACGCCCCGCGCGGCAAGGTTCTCCGCCGCCTGGGCGGCGCGCATGCCACTGGCGCACACCAGCACCACGCGCTGATCGGATGGCGGCTGCCAGGCTGCTATCTGCTGCGGCAGAATCCGTAACACCCCATCAGCCACACTCTCAGGCGCCTCCTCCAGACTGCGCAACTCGACAATGCAGTCATCATCCCTGAGCATCAGACGATCGATAAAAGGCATGCCCGGTGCGTCAGGCTCAGGTGCATCGTCGAAGCGAAACTGCCTGATGTGCCAGTCCACAAAGTCACACTGGATCATGCAGCCAAGCGGCGACGGCATCAGCCTGAGTAATACACTCAGTGCCATCTGTGCCTGCATTGCACCCAGCGTCGCCACCGCAGGTCCCATTACCCCAGCGGTATTGCAGTTACCCGAGGCTGTGGGCAACTGCGGGAACACTGCGCGATAGCCGGGCGCACCGCCGCAGAATCCGCCGACATACCCTTTACGCCCCAGCACCGAGG
>Ga0213822_1000594_pt1 | contig 26760 bp, 26 predicted proteins | sample MC6MC0908MG_FD_179872 | JGI IMG/M metagenome (GOLD analysis project Ga0213822, IMG submission 179872) | Enriched soil aggregate microbial communities from Iowa State University, Ames, United States - MC6-MC0908-MG | ecosystem: Environmental > Terrestrial > Soil > Unclassified | place: USA: Iowa...
GCATGTAGTACCGACAGCGGAGTACTGGCGGACGGGGGTTCAAATCCCCCCGGCTCCACCACTTCTACATCTAAAGACGTCCATGGACGTCTTTTTTTGTGCCTGAAATTCAGTGGAATCAAGGGTTTCAGGGCCATTGGCTTCCGTAGACGAATTTTGAGTTCTGCTCGTTTTGGTACTCCAAGTGGTATTCCAAGCTTTCTGGTGCTAATTTTTGGAATACCAAAACGGTGTCAGAGGTAGCTCTCATGCCTGCGCAAGCCCATCGCCTATCCGACCGCCAGCTCAAGACGGTCAAGGCAAAAGATAAAGATTACGTCCTCAGCGATGGTGAGGGCCTCCAGCTCCGCGTCAGGAGCAATGGCTCGATGCTGTGGAACTTCAACTATCGCGACCCCGTAACCAAAAACCGCATCAACATGGGACTGGGCACGTACCCAGAGCTCTCGCTGGCGAACGCCAGGAAGAAGGTGATTGAAGCGCGCGAACTGCTGGCACAGGGCATTGATCCCAAAGTGCAGCGCAAGGCAGATAACGAAGCCAAGCGAGCGCAGACTGAACACACGCTAGAGAATGTGACCACCGCCTGGTTCGAGTTGAAAAAACACTCCGTGACCCAGGCCTACGCCGAAGACATCTGGCGCTCGCTCACCCTACATGTTTTCCCCAGCTTGAAAACCACGCCGCTCGCGGACATCACCGCACCGATGATCATCAAGCTTCTTCGCCCCATCGAGGCCAAAGGCAGCCTGGAGACGGTGAAGCGACTGTCCCAACGCCTCAACGAAATCATGGCCTACGGCGTCAACTCCGGACTGATCTTTGCGAACCCACTGAGTGGCATCCGAGCGGTATTCAAGAAGCCACAAAAAGCAAACATGCCGGCACTTCCCCCCGAAGAACTGCCCGACCTCATGGTGACGATTGCCAACGCCAGCATCAAACGCATCACCCGCTGCCTAATCGAATGGCAACTGCACACCATGACCCGCCCTGCCGAGGCGGCCGGGACGACTTGGGCAGAAATAGATTTCGAGAAACGCATCTGGACCATCCCAAAGGAGCGCATGAAAAAACGCCGCGCGCACCCCGTCCCGCTGAGCGACCAGGCGCTCGCACTACTAGAAACACTCAAGCCCTACAGCGGCCACCGGGAACATGTGTTTCCGGCAGATAGAAATCCGCGTACGCACGCAAACAGCCAAACCGCGAACATGGCGTTAAAACGTATGGGCTTTCAGGATCGGTTGGTCAGCCACGGCCTGCGATCAATGGCCAGCACCATCCTCAACGAACATGGATGGGACCCGGAGTTGATTGAAGTCGCACTTGCCCATGTCGACAAAGACGAAGTCCGAAGCGCGTATAACCGAGCGGACTACATCGAGCGAAGACGCCCGATGATGACTTGGTGGAGCGAGTACATTCAAAAAGCCGCCACCGGCAATTTGTCGGTGACGGCCATTCATGAAAACAAAAACCGGAACGTCATCCCGTTTCGTTAATCAGTTCCTGCTGGCGACAGCGGCGACACTGGCGACATCCCACGTATTTAGCGGTCCTTCGTATGGCGACAACGTGGCGACAGTCGCCACCATCTGCATCCCCCATAAGCTTTTAAGGCCCAGCCCCTGAGGGCAGGAAGGCTTCGCCTTCCCGTCCTCAGGGGCTCACTTTAAAAACCGACGAACGGCCTATCGTCCATTCAAGGCCACCTTCTTCCACACACGTCCAACGCCTAAAAAGCCCACCGCACACCCGGTTGACCACCCTCCGGGCACGCGTTACACCAGAGCCGTGAAGCGCTGTCATCGACAGCATTGCCCAGGTAGCCAGGGACCTTTAAGGCTACGCCACACCGTGGTGGTCCCAGCCCATGCGCGCTCGCTTCCAATTAGGCGCGCAGTCACGCCCAACGTGATCGAAGCCAACTTATCCACAGTGCAAATGCGGCAGCCCACGCCCGTCTCTTTCTCTAGGAAAGAGACAGGCGCCGAAACCACTGTCGCAGCTCTTACTAGGCAACGCATTGCAGCTTTTGTCCCAGTGACAATCGGCATGACAAACCCCGATGTCACCCGCAGCAGCGATACAGATGATGGTGCCGCAGCCCACGGAATGGACTGCACCTGACTGACAGTCAGGCACGCCCCGGTCATCGCATTACTGCCTGCAACAGACTCAGGATCTCGCGGCGCTGGTCTCGTCAGCCAGCGCAGCCTCCACCCGCCCACCGTTATCGGTGCTCAGGAGGCCAGATCATGAGATGCCCAAGCTCCCGGTCGTAAAGAGCCGCCCGTCCCGCGTAAGTGGACAACCCTCACAGGCTGCAGGGGCCTTGATCCCTGATAACACTCAACAACCGTGGCGGGGAGAGTGAGGGGAAATTCGAAGCACCAGGAGAATGACGATGCAATTGTGCGAAGCGTTCGACCTGCCACAGCCGCTGCTGGAATACCGGCCCGAGCCGCTGGCGTATCCAGTCGAAGCGTTGGGACAGATCTTAGGGCCAGCCGTCGAACGCATGGCCGAGGTGATCGGCGTGCCCTGGGCCATGGCTGCGCAATCGGTGTTGGCCACTGCCGCCCTGGTGACCCAGTCGCATGCCAATGTGCAGCTCGATGGCCGTGTTTATCCGTTGTCCCTGTACATGCTGACGGTGGCATCGTCGGGTGATCGGAAAAGCGCAGTGGATCATCTGGCGCTGGCGGCTGCGCGTGAGTGGGAGCGGCGGCAGTGGATGCTGTACTTGGAGCAACTGAAAGCCAATTGCGCCGCCATTCGAGGAAAGCACGACGCTCGTGAGTTATCCGCCCCCATACCGCCCAGGTTGATCATCGCCGAGCCCACCATTGAGGCGCTGATCAAAAACCTATGCCAGGGCTTGCCCAGCATGGGGTTATTCAACGATGAGGGCGGCCAGTTTTTGGGCAGCAGCACCATGAGCAAAGAGAACCAACTCAAGGCCATCACCACCCTGTCAGCACTCTGGGACGGCAGCCCCATCGACCGGGCGCGCTCCATGCCTGGCGAAAGCCTGCGAGCTTATGATCGTCGCCTCAGTCTACATCTGATGCTGCAACCTTACCTGGCCACCCAGCTACTCACAGACCGGATGATCAACGGCCAAGGCATCCTTGGCCGTTGCCTGATCAGTTGGCCCGAACGCCTAGTGGGGCGACGCTTGTACAAGGCGGTCGACCTTACGCGAGATGCCAGGATCCAGCGCTACCAAGCGCGCATTACCGCTCTGCTGGATAAGCCGCTGTCGCTACAAAACGACGGCTCACTTAACCCTGACAGGCTGGAACTGACACCCAGCGCTCGCACTGCCTGGATCGATATTCACGACACCATCGAATGCCAATCTGGTGAGTTTGGCGAGCTGGCCGGCATTCAATCTGTCGCCGGGAAAGCAGCCGCCAATGTACTGCGTATCGCCGGGGTATTGGCGGTGATTGAAGACGCGCCCGTAGTGGACGAACCCCATATCCAGCGTGCCTCGACGCTGATGGATTACTACCTGGCCGAAATCCAGCGCCTGACGGAGCAGGAGCCCATCAACACGTTACGCGAGGAGGCGGATCGACTGCTGCGCTGGCTGACGCAAAAAGGCTGGACCCAATTTACCGTCCGCGACCTCAATCGCAATGGCCCCCGCTTTGCCCGCAAAAGCAGTCATCACACCATTACGCTGCTGGTCGAATTGATCTCACATAGCTGGCTGGACTCTTCTGACGGAAAGACCTTCGAGGTGCGCCATGTTCCGCCTCAATGACGCGGTGCGCCGTTACCAGGCGCAGCATCAGACACGACCTGCATTGCGGAGTGTCGCCACTTCCGTCGCCGCCTTGTCGCCATGCTTCAGAGCAGCAACTACAAGGGTTGTCGCCACTGTCGCCGTTGTCGCCACACCCGTCTTAGGGCCTGTCGACATCGGCCAACTGATCCACCAACTGCGCGAAGAGGGAGCAATGCTCCGGCATCAGCAAAACGCCCTGATTATTCGTCCCACACATTGGCATCAGACGGACAAGATCAGCGCCCACTGGAAAGCGGTGCTGCGCTTTCTGCAAGACACGGAAAACGGTGAAGCCGATGGCATTGGTCGGCCGGCGTGATGGCCGAAACTTTGGCTACGGCCGTCAGCTCAGCTATGCCGGCCCACAAGCGCTGAAAGATATGTTTGCCGGCGGCCACTTCGCGACGGTCAAAGCACATAGTGATCGCTGGCAGGCGTTTGTGAAGTGGTGTCGGTCAACAGATGGCCCCGGTTACAACGATGCCCGCCAGATAGATCGCAGTACCTTGCACAGCTACGTCACACACCTGCGTCAGCAAATCCAACAAGGTGAAATCTGCATCGCCACCGCGCAGAACCGCCTGAGTAGCGTAAACCGTACCCTCGCAGCACTACGCGGTGATCAGTACGTGAAAATTGCCAGCCCGAGTAAGGCACTCGGCATGCAGCGATCAAGCGTGCGCATCCGAGCACCGGATGGCCAAGACCACCAACAACTGAGTCGAGTGATTGAAGCGCTTCGTGAGCAGCAACACTACCGCGTCGCTGCGATCGTCTGCTTAGCCCGCGCAACCGGCATGCGCTTGCGCGAAACGATCCTGGCTGACCTCCCACGCTTGCAACGTGAGGCTAAACACTTAGGCCGTATCAATATTCAGGATGGGACCAAAGGTGGCAGATCCGGGGCCTCCGCGCCCCGATGGATAGCGGCCGATAAAGAGGTGAAGGCGGCATTGCAAATGGCTTGTCACGCCTCACCGGCCAGCAGCCGCAACTTGCTGGCCCAAGGCGAAAGCTATGCGACTTTTCTGCAGCAGACGGTGCGGCCCGCTCGCGAATTACTACAGAGGCAGGGGGTGAAGGGGTTTCATGAGTTGCGAGCTGCCTATGCCTGTAAACGTTACGAGCAACTCACCGGCCACGTCGCCCCGGTCAATGGTGGTCACTGTTATCGTATGGATCACGACCGTGATCGATGGGCACGACAACGGATCAGTGCTGAGCTCGGGCATAACCGGGTCGATGTGCTGTCGGCCTACATTGGAGGTCGAGCATGACAAAGCCTTTCGATATGGAGCTGTTCCTGAGCGGTGTGCTGACCGGTTCGAAAACCACTCAGCAACGGCACCTACGGCAAGCCAGAATAATGCAAGCCGCCATCAACCAAAGATGGCAGCGAGATAATCCTTGGACATGGCGGAGTAAACATCTGATCTGGTTTCTCACTCAGCATCTGAGAAGCCATTCTGTCACCTCGCGGTATTATTATCAGCTCACAGTCCTATTAATCCGAAAGCGTTTGAGAAAAAATCGCAGAGTACCAACCTAACATTCAGTCAATTTAAATTATGAGAAAACGAGGGATCTAAGGCCAACGCCGCAAGGCAGCTAACTTTAGTGCCATGTTTGAAAACCGCGGAGCTGGCTGTATGCTTTCGCTAGCTAGTGAGTGCTAATTTCGTGCTCAGCCAATAACTCACCGAACTCCCTTTGCAGCTCCGCCAGACGAGCCTCCAACTCTCTCTGCTTTTTAGCCAAATCAGGAAGTGCCATTTTTTGCACTTGCTGAGTTATCACATACCTTGAAATATTTAAAATATAGCTATTACTCTCCAGTTCTTCCGTCGTTACGAGCTTAGAGACACCCTCAACCTCTTCAAATTTTTTATATATTTCAAGAACCGAGTCAAATAGAGACTTTAGCGGTGCGGACGGACTAGCATCTACATATTTTTCCGCTTCAGCCGCATCAATCAATAGAACAGGTTTATTTTTAACCCCAGGCTTTTTTAATACCAAGATAGCTGTTGGTATCCCAGTATATTTTATAACTCCACCAGGCAGAGAAATTACAGCCTCGATGATTCCGGCCTGCACAATTTTCGTCCGAATGCCTTCTTCGACCCCACCTCTAAAAAGAACACCATTAGCAACTAGCACGGCAGCGCGCCCATCCGGCTTAAGAGATTTTATAATCATCTGCAAAAAAGCGAAGTCAGCATTGCGTGGAGGAGGCAAGCCGAAATCCAAATATGAGCAGATATTACTTCTCTGATAGCTATCTGTAGCAAGTGAAAACGGAGGATTAGCAAGTACTATATCGTAAGCAGAAACCTCCAGACTTTGGAGGGAGTCTGATACACGAATATCGCCATCAGTAAGTCCATGCACAATGCAATTTATTCTTGCAATCCGCGCAGCTGATAAGTTTATTTCTCTACCGTGGATCTGAACGGGAGTGCGACTGTCAGATTTCAACGCTTTGTTATTGGCCGAAATTAAGAATCCACCGGACCCACAGGTAGGGTCGTATACACTTTCCCCTCCTTTTGGCTCGACAAGTTCAACCATAATTTCTACTAACTCACGTGGGGTATACGCCTCGCCAGCCCTCTTTCCCTCTGCCTCTGAAAAATCCTGAATTATTTTCTCAAAGCAATCGCCAGCGACAGAAGAAAACTCACTACTTGAAACTACGCTGTAGAGGTTGATACAAGCCTGCCTAAATTCGGAAGCATTTGCCTTTCCCGCACGTGTTATTAAGTGCTCTATGGTTTCTGTAAGACCCAGCTCGCGCTTATAAAAAACATCAACCCGTTCAGCAGCTAACAAAAGCTCAGAAAAAAAATCCTCTCTACAAGCCGTAGACAGTGACTGTAAACAGGATGAATCGACATTACTTATGAGATCACGCCGATGAGATGATATAAAAAAAACAAAAAAAACGCTAACAAAAAAGTCTTTGTATTCTTGAGTATCGAGATTTGTATTTGAACGCAGTTCCGAAATTATCGCGCTTATGTATGATTGATTCAGCTTGCTCATGATTGGCCTCTCATAACCTGAACACAGAAAGCATCTAGCAGTTCTTCACCGTTTCTAGCAAGCGATTCCAGGACCTGTTTTTGACATATCCAGTTTCTGTAGGCTTTAGCTATCTTTAACTGAGCGCCTAAGTTTGGCAGCGGCACTGAGAGATCTGACAAATCTTTTAGTCCCACGTTTGAGATGACACTACCTGCTTTAAGACGCGATATTTGGGAGTGCCCCTCGCTAGAGTTAAGATACCAGCATATATAGCCCGAATTAACACCAACCTCTGGCGCACTCAGAATAGCTACTTGATTCGTAGTGATAATAGACTGATCACTAGGTAGCTCAAGCAAGACGGCCTCTATTCGATTCCCACGAAGAGGAATGAGAATATCATCAGAACGCAATGTTTTTTTTGCTTTACCTGGTTCTACGGCCGCAAAAGGAAGAATAGAAAAGTCGACGCCTCCTTCGCGAATATCTTTTATCTGGACTACTTTATACCCGTCGCTGCGACTGGCATCTTCTGCCTTACCTCTGAAGGTATGCCCTGCGCGAACTTCCATAATTTCGGATAGTTTTTTAATATTCAATGTTGTCTACCCGTTTTCATTGGTTGTTCTAAGTGAGAGTTTACCTCAATGTACATCGTGGAGCCTGCGCCAGATCCCAACACCGTGTGCTCGTAGGAGACGTTGAAGTTCTGAAGCAGACACAACCAAGGTATGATGACACCCAAGATCTTAGCTTTTTTCATTGTGACCTCCTTATGACACGGAAGCAGTACCCACGGTACTGCTCAATGCGAGGAAATATACCCCAACCCCACTCGCAGGTCAACAGTATCATCGGTACTGCATTTATTTTCCGAGGTTCTACATGAAGGTTAGGGGTCTATTAATCGCATGAGCTGGGTGTTCACGGTGTTTTTTTGGAAAGCCCTTACAACCCAGTGTCCTTAGATAGCTACCATCTCTGAGCATCCCATAGACGAGGAGAGGCTATTCACTCGGTTTGTTTCGTGATCGTAGAGACCTGGGGATGAGGACCTTGCGAATCTAGCTCGCAAAAACTCCTCGTTTTTAACACCTGTTAGAGCCACCCCTCACACAGCTTCGATGCCTGGTCGAGAATCATCTGCGCCGCATCCTCAGCCTTATCCGGTGGATACTTGTATTTACGCAAAATCCGCCGCACCAGGATCCGCAGCTTAGCCCTAACGCTTTCACGACTACTCCAGTCGACACTCACATTGGCCCGCAGACTGGCAGTCAGCTCATGGGCGATTTTCGCCAGGATTTCATCGCCCAACTCCCGCACAGAAGCCTCGTTAGTCGCCAAAGCATCGTAAAACGCCAACTCATCATCGTTCAGCCCAAGCACGTCACCGCGCTTGCTGGCCTGGGCGAACTTTTTGGCCATTTCAATCAGTTCTTCAATGACCTGCGCCGTTTCAATGGAGCGGTTCTGGTAGCGTTTTATGACGTTGCCCAACAACTCAGAGAATTTCTTCTCTTGAGTCAGGTTAGAGCTGTAACGGCTTTTGATTTCGCCTTCGAGCAATCGCTCCAGAAGCTCCACCGCCAGGTTTCTTTCTGGAAGGTTGCGCACCTCTGCGAGAAACGCGTCATCGAGCAAGCCGATGTTAGGTTTTTCAAGGCCCACCGCCTCGAAAATATCCACAACATCACCAGAGACCACTGCATTACCGATGATCTGTCGAATAGCTAGCTCGCGCTCTTCGTCGGTTTTTTTCTGCTGACTGACTTCGCGCTTGATAAGAATGACCTTAATAGCCTGAAAGAACGCCACCTCTTCGCGAACAGCTTTGGCTTCATCCAGCGTGCAGCACAAAGTAAATGCCTTACCCATGGCCAACGCGTTATCAGCAAACCGCTTTTTGCCATCTTCCATTCCCAGGATATGGTTAGCTGCGCCGGCCAGTAGTTTGTGTCCTCCCGTGAGGAAGTCACCGTAATCGAAGCCATGTAGCAGGCTGCGTAAAACGTCGAGTTTCTCCTCTAATACTGAATATGCCTCGTAGGCATCCACCGTCGGCCGGCCTTTACCTTTGCTGCCGGTGTACTCCTTCAGCGCAGCCTTCAGTTCGTTGGCAATGCCAATGTAGTCCACCACCAGGCCACCCTGCTTGTCCTTGAAGACACGGTTAACCCGGGCGATGGCTTGCATCAGGTTGTGGCCCTTCATGGGTTTGTCCACGTACAAGGTATGGACGCAAGGTGCGTCAAACCCGGTCAGCCACATATCGCGGACAATCACGAGCTTGAGGGGATCCAGTGGATCTTTGAAACGCTTCTCCAAGCGCTTTTTGACCTGCCCAGAATAGATATGCGGTCGCAGCAGGGCCTTATCCGATGCGCTGCCCGTCATCACGATTTTGATTGCACCTTTCTCAGGATCCTCGTCGTGCCACTCTGGACGCCGGGCGATGATCTCGTTGTACAGGTGCACACAGATCTCGCGACTCATGGCGACCACCATGGCCTTGCCGGGCATCTGCTCCATACTGACCAGACCCAGATTACGCGCCTCAAAGTGCGTGATCAGATCCGACGCAATGCTCCGAATCCGTGGTTCTGCCCCGACGACCTTTTCCAACGCGGCCCAACGGCTTTTCAGTCGCGACTGCTGGTCGTCTTCTTCATCTTCAGCCAGCTCATCGACCTGATCGTCGATCGTAGGTAGCTCGCTCTCTTTCAGCGAAAGTTTGGCCAAGCGCGATTCATAGTAGATGGCGACGGTCGCGCCATCTTCAGTCGCCTGCTGCATGTCATAGACGTGAATGTACTCACCAAAAACCGAGCGGGTGTCTCGATCCTCACCGGATACGGGGGTGCCAGTAAAAGCTACGAATGTAGCGTTCGGCAGTGCATTGCGCAGGTGATGAGCAAAACCAACCTGATAACGCGCTTTGCTCTCGGCAACTTGAAGCCCAGTAGGCACTTTCAGCTCAGCGTTAAAACCATATTGAGTGCGATGAGCCTCATCGGCGATAACAACAATGTTTGGCCGCAAAGACAATACCGGGAAGCTATCTTCATCGACTCCAGGCATAAACTTCTGGATGGTCGCGAACACAATACCGCCACTAGGGCGGTTGGCCAGCTTGGCACGCAAGTCCCCACGCGACTCCACCTGGACGGGTTGCTCGCGCAGCAAATCTTGGGACAACGAGAACACCCCGAATAACTGACCATCCAAATCGTTGCGGTCAGTGATCACCACAATGGTTGGATTTTCCATTGCCGCTTCCTGCATCACCCGAGCCGCAAAACACGTCATGGTGATGCTTTTGCCCGAACCTTGCGTATGCCAGACCACCCCGCCCTTATGACTACCGCCGGGACGCGATGCCGTCACTACCTGCTGAATGGCAGCGCGAACGGCGTGGAATTGGTGGTAACCGGCAATTTTCTTTACCAGACGGCCGTCGTCTTCGAACAACACGAAGTAACGCAAGTAGTCGAGCAACATTTCTGGTACCAGAGCACCGCGTACCAATGTCTCCAGCTCGTTGAATTGCCCCAATGGGTCGAGGTCCTGGCCGTCGATGGTCCGCCAGTTCATGAAGCGCTCAAGATCAGCCGACAACGACCCCATACGGGCCTCACTACCGTCGGAAATCACCAGGACTTCGTTGTATTGGAACAGGTCCGGAATCTGCTCTTTATAGGTCTGGATTTGATCAAAGGCTTTACCCAGATCAGCCTTCACATCTGCAGGATTTTTCAGTTCGAGCAATACCAACGGCAGCCCGTTAACAAACAAGATGATGTCCGGACGCCGAGTGTGTTTCGGCCCCTGGATACTGAACTGATTGACCGCCACCCAGTCATTGGCGTCCACATCAGCCCAATCGATCAGGCGAACGAAATCGCCTCTTGTTTCACCGTCTTTTTGATACTGCACGGGTACCCCGCCGACCAGCAGGCGATGGAACAAGCGGTTAGCCGACAACTGCGCCGGCAGCCCCAACTCTAGCACCTGCTTTAACGCATCTTCACGCGCAGCTACAGGGACCTTTGGATTAAGCCTCGCCATGACATTGCGCAGGCGCTCAGCCAGTACCACCTGGCGATAGCTTTCACGCTCGGGTTGCTCACCATCATGAGCGATATTCGGCCCGTACAAATGGGCGTACCCCACCTCTGCCAGCCAGCCGAGGGTCTCGTGCTCCAATTGGTCTTCGGTCATTCCAACTCACTTCCTGTGTTCAGATCACCGGCCAATTCGGCCTCAATCTCGGCAATGCTCGGCAGATTTCGGCCCAGGGTCTCGGGCAAGTCGCGCAGCAATTGGTATTCGGCAACGCCGATGGGTTTGTCGATGCCCGACAAAGCGTACTCGGCCACCAAGCGGTTTTGCTGTTTGCACAGCAGCAGGCCGATGGTGGGTTTGTCATCCTCGGCTTTAATCTGAGCATCCACGGCCGCCAGATAGAAATTCAACTGGCCAGCGTGCTCGGGTTTGAAAGCCGTTGCTTTGAGCTCTACCACCACATAACACTTGAGACGGGTGTGGTAGAACAGCAAATCAATGAAGAACTCATCACCGCCCACATCCAGGCGAAACTGGCGGCCGACGAAAGCAAAGCCTGCGCCTAGCTCCAGCAAGAAACGAGTGATATGACGGATCAGTCCATCTTCAATATCACGCTCGTGAGCATCGTCCCCCAAGCCAAGAAAGTCGAACAGGTAGGGATCTTTCAGGGTTTCGTGAGCCAACGCCGACTCAGCAGCCGGTAAACGTGCAACAAAGTTAGTGACTGCCGCGCCCTGACGTTGCTGCAAACGGTTCTTGATATTCTGCTCCAGCGTGCTGCGTGACCAACCGAGCAAGACGATTTGCTGCGCATACCACTCACGCTCGGCAGGGCTGGCCAGCTTGGTCAGTAGGGTTACCACATGGAACCAGGGCAATTGGGCAGCAGGCTGCTGCCCAAATAGACCATTAGGGCAATGCTGAGCAAAAAACGCCATGTACTTGAGGTTACGGCTGGAAAAACCACGGATTTCGGGAAAGGCATCGGAAAGATCGCGCGCCAGTCGCTCAATGACTTTCGCGCCCCAAGCGTTAACCTGCTGACGTTGCCTGATTTCCGCACCGATTCGATGATACAGCTGCACCAACTCTGCGTTGACAGCCAGTGCAGCACGTTGCCGGGATTGAGCAATATCAACTTTAAGCTGAGTCAGCCAGTCAGCGTAGCCTTCAGGCAGTGCGGAAATCGTTTCTTTAGTCACTCACTGGCCTCCCACTCCTTGGCCGACACCTCACCGGTCTGGTGAAAACGACGTATACGGCCAATGAACTCGGCGAAGTCGGTGTTCTCTTCAGTCAGTCGATTGCACATATCCCAGTCGATTTCGCTGCGTTCGCGAGCGGGGATAAGAATTTGGCTTTCTGCCGGGTTCTCTACGTCGAGCTGTATCACACCAATGCCATGGGCTGAAGCGAGCATACGTAATTCTTTGAGCGTGCCGTCACCCTCAACGGTGCCTGCTACCAAGTAGCCGATATGCGCCCAGGAGGAGTTGGATACTGCCTGGAAAAAGCTCTTGCGAGCATTCGAACGATTGAGCAGCAGTTTGACCTCGAAGGACCATAGGCGGGCACGACGTTCGCCAAGTACACGAACGCAGTCACGCAGTTTTAGCGTCCAGTCGGCAGTGAGATTTTCCAGACCTACCAAATCAGGGTGGAGCCATTCGTTACCGCCGCTGCCAGCGCGGTTAGACGAACGCTTTTCGTTGATCCGCATGGTGTATACGCGCTGATCATCGGTCTGCAGGTATTCGACCAGCAGCGGATAGAGCGCGTGCTCACGCAGCGGCGTGGGCTCGGGTAGGTCTGACGAGGCTAAGGTGACCCCTTCTGCTGCCGCAACCTCAGCGTTGGCGTCCATTTCCGACCAGTAATAATGACGGGGGCGGCCTTCGGTTGTTTTTAGTTGAGCATGCATCTGCTGCCAGCGCGGGCGTGAACCGGAAATCTCCGCCACCAGTTGCTGTACTAAGTCGCTGTCGGTCTGGATGTAGCTGGCACTGCCTGCTTTTTTGACTGCACATTCGGCGGGGAACTGCTCGAAAACCCATTGAGCAAGTTCGCGAGCGGTTTGCTGGGTATCTTGCAAGTTTTGCAGACGGTCTATAACGCGTTGACGGAGATTCAGAGCCATATTAGATAGTCTCCGATAGGGCGTCATCAATACTAGTTTCCACTTCTGCTAGCCGTAACTGGCCGGAGATCAAGCGCGGTAGCAAGGTGTCGCGGATCTGAGTAAGAGTTTGAGCTTGTTGTTCATTATCAAAAATCTTCTGATGAATTGGCTCAGCGAAATCATTAAACTTCTCAATAACTGCTTCTGGTGGAATGACAACATGGAGTCGTTTCAAGTCGGCCACGGTCACATGACCAAGCCCCGTTGTTTGCTTATTGCGCGCGAGTTCAGCAAATACAGGCTTTAGGTTTCTTAAGGTTTGCAGAACAAATGAACGCTGACTGGGAGCATAGGGCAGTACGCGAAAAATGTGCTGATTAAGTAACGCGGTGGCATGCCCCCAAACAAAAGTGTCAATGGACGTATCCGGATTACCAGACCATGAGAAAAGTATGTCCCCAATCTTAATCAGGTACTTTTCGGGCATAACAACATCAGAAAAAGCAGTTTTCGAGGTCACACCAGCCTTCAGCTCCGCTATTTTGATGATCGGAAGCCCGCGACAATCGGAGTTGGGCTCAAATGCTTTGTAAGCTGCCCCGTTGATATAAGCCGCCATATCATAGATAGGTCGTGTAGCCCATCCCTTTGGCATCAACCCCAATCCGGACTCTTCGAAACTATCAGGAAACAACGCTGCGGTGGCCTCGTTCATGCAAGCCGGCTTCAGCCCTTCCGCTTTGGCCCGCACCGGGTCGAAATCGACTAACCAGGACTTGAAAAGCATCTGAGCGATGGTTTCCAAGTTGGAGTTTGTCTCGCGTAAAAGGGTGATGCGGTCGTCGAGGGCTCCGAGCATCTCAGAGATTAATTTTTGCTCTCTCAGCAGAGGTACTCTAATAGCTACTGGGTAAAGATTATTTCTATTCAGAGATGGTTGGGCACTGCCAGAGTTGAATCCCGAGAAATCGAATGCTTTCATGAAATAGAAAACAAATTTCGGATGATTCCCCTTAAAGTCGGTGACATACAACGCTGTATTCAGCGGCCAGTAATCCTGATCAGTGTATGCAGCCACACCAAATGATGCGCCACTTCGACCAATTGTCACGCCGGGACCTTCAGCTTTGACTGTATCGTGATAGCCCGTAACTCCGAAAGAACCAAGAATGGGAACCGGTCCCGACTTTCGATTTTGGTCCGGTAGGTCATGGCCACGTTGAATAACTACAAAATCGCCAAAGGTAATTTCGCGCCAATTAGAGGTCATAATCCAGCCCCCGCAGTTTCTCGCGGATCACTTGATCGAGTTCTGCGCCCTTGGACATCTGCCTTTCCAACAACGCAATGAGACTTTGCATCCTCTCGCCAAAGGCGTCGTCATCAACCTCAACAAACTCTGCGCCAACATAGCGCCCCGGGGTGAGCACATGACCGTGTTCGGCGATTTCTCCCAGAGTCACGCTGCGGCAGAAGCCGGCGACGTCAATGTATTCAGCGATCTCACCACCGGCATCCAGTGGCACTCCCCGCCAATTGGCCACGGTCTGCGCAATGCGTTCGATATCACTGTCGAGCAGTTCGATCTGCACTCGACTTACATTTGTACCCAGTTTACGGGCGTCGATAAACAGTACTTCGCCTGGGCGAGTGACCTTCTGTTTGGTCAAAAACCAAAGACAAGCAGGGATCTGAGTGTTGAAGAACAACTGCCCAGGGAGTGCGACCATCACTTCGACCACATCAGCCTCAATCATGGTACGGCGAATATCGCCTTCGCTATTCTGGCTAGAGCTCATCGAGCCATTGGCTAAAACAATACCTGCGCGGCCATTTGACTTAAGGTGGAACAACATATGCTGCAGCCAGGCGTAGTTGGCATTGCCTTGCGGCGGCGTACCATAGACCCAACGCGGGTCGCCTTCGAGGCTGCCGTGCCACCAGTCGCTAATGTTGAACGGCGGGTTGGCCAGGACGAAATCGGCACGCAGATCGCTGTGCTGATTACGTATAAATGTATCGGCGGGCTCGCGGCCAAGATTGAAATCAATGCCACGGATCGCCAGGTTCATGGCCGCCAGACGCCAGGTGGTCGGGTTAGACTCTTGGCCGTAGATAGAGACGTCGCCGAGTTTACCGCCGTGGGCTTCGATGAACTTTTCCGACTGGACGAACATGCCGCCCGAACCGCAGCAGGGGTCGTAGACCTTGCCATGGTGCGGATTGAGCACCGCAACCAGGGTTTTAACAATGCTCGCTGGGGTATAGAACTGCCCGCCCTTCTTGCCTTCGGCGCTTGCGAATTGGCCAAGGAAGTATTCATAGACCTGGCCGAGCAGATCGCGGGCCTGGTTGGCATCACCACTGAAACCAATAGTAGAAATCAAATCGACCAACTCACCGAGCTTACCGTCAGGTAGCTGGGCACGAGCATATCGTTTATCGAGGATGTTTTTCAGGCTGGAGTTTTCCGCCTCGATGGCAGACAAGGCGTCATCAATACGCTTGCCAATATCCACCTGCTTCGCAGCAGCACGTATCGACTCCCAACGCGCCACTTCAGGCACCCAGAACACATTCACTTCTTTGTAGTAATCGCGCTCCTCCAGCTCTTGAGCCAGTAGTTCAGCATCGCCACTGTCCACATAGTAGTCGTCGCTAGCATCGGCAAAGCGCCGCACCAGCTCCGCGCGGCGACCAGAGAAGCTGTCAGAGATGTACTTGAGGAAGATCAGGCCGAGGACAATGTGCTTGTATTCAGCAGCATCCATGTTGGCGCGCATCTTATCTGCAGTAGCCCATAGCGTTTTTTGCAGATCCTGCAGGGTATTACTGGTCTGAGGGGCTGCGGCCTTGCGCCCAGGCTTTTTCTTTACCGACTCAGGCTCTGGGGTGACAGGACTTTCGCTGGACGAAAAACGAGCGCGTGCCTGATTGAGCGCTTCTTCAGCAAGACTGCTGGCGGTCTGTTCGGCACCCTTTAGATCCGTCATGGACTACTTCCTACATTCGACGCAGATGAATTGCGTGGTAAAAATTGAAAAACCCAACCATAGAGGTTCAGGCGAAGATTGCCCGCATGATAACGGGTCACCACACCTTTCGTCTGAGTTGTAACCACCAAGAGAACGCGTACAACCTCGCAAGGCAGTGAGTGCACTGAATCGAGTTCGGTCCAGCGGGCTTGCGAGGCATCAAGAAAGCTCGTCGCGATTTAAACGGTATTCCAATTGGTATTCCAACCAAAAAAATCAAGCTGAAATTCACTCAACAAATTAACAGCCTACTTAGCCAATTCAACTTACCCCGGCCCACCATTTAGTCTTCCCAGGAAGACCCAGAAAAGCCGTAAAGCCTAGAGAAATCAAAGCTTTACGGCTTTTTTCTTGCCCGCGTTTTCCCACCTGATCCCAGGGCATCCCACGGTTGACGGGGGCATATATGGGGGCATAAAACGCTCATCAGCTCGCTCGGAGAGGATGTGCCCCCAATGCCCCTGAAAGATACCAACTGCCGCAACGCCAAGCCCCAGGACAAGCCGTACCGCCTGTATGACGAACAAGGTTTGTACCTGAAAGTGCAGCCCAACGGAGGCCGTTACTGGCGGTTGAAGTATCGCTTTCTGGGCAAGGAAAAACGCCCGGCTCTTGGCGTTTACCCAGAGGTAGGCCTGCAGGAGGCGCGGCGAAAACGCGATGATGCTCGTGTCCAGCTCGCCAGCGGCCAAGCCCCTTCACTGCAAAGACGCATGGCTAAGGTGGTCAGCCAGCTTGATCACCAGCATACCTTTGAGTCGGTTGCCACGCAGTGGCTGAGTATTCGCGAGTCCTCCTGGGACCCGGAGTACACCCGCACGGTGCGGCAGCGTCTTGAGCTCAATGCCTACCCCTGGCTGGGAAAACTCCCGATCAGCAGCATCAGCACGCCCATGCTGGTCGAAAACCTGCAGCGCATCATCAAACGCGGTGCTCGCGAGACGGCACGTCGTGTAGCTCAAATCTACAAACAGATTTTCGAGTTCGCCGAAGCTGCCGGTATCACCCCGCCCAATCAGATAGGGAATCTCTCACGGACGCTCCCAGCCAAGCGGGTGAAACACTTTGCTGCCGTGACCGATCCTGAAAAACTCGGTGCACTGCTCAAAGCACTGGACAGCTACACCGGCACACTGCCTGTTTGTTGTGCACTCAAACTGGCCCCGTTGCTGTTCTGCCGGCCCGGTGACCTGCGCCACATGGAGTGGTCGGAGGTCAATCTGGATGCAGGCGAGTGGTTGATTCCCGGCCACAAGATGAAAGGGCTCACTGCCACCAAACTGGATCGGCCGGATCATTTGGTTCCTCTCAGCCAACAAGCAGTCGCGGTTCTGCGCGAGCTGAAACCACTCACAAGCAGACATCGGTACGCCTTCCCCTCCGCACGAGGAGGCGACCGGCCGATGTCCAACAATGCAGTACTCAGTGCGTTACGCCGCATGGACATCAGCGGCGACGAAATGACAGGGCACGCTCGAGAATGTAGTTGGCGAAGGTGTTTACCGACTGTAACGGGCTGCCCTTGGGGGACATGGCGCTGTCGTTGACCAGCGTCATCTTGACCCCCAGTTGCTCCTCGATCATCTGCTCGACGTCAATCACGATGGACACCAGGCTCATCGAATCGAGGACGCCGCCGGCACCATAGAGCACGGTGTTTTCGCCTTTTCCAGGCTGATGGGCTGGGCGAGACTGTGGTTTTCATTTTCAATCGCGCTATAAATGATGCCAAGAATTTGCTCTTTCATCAATTCCGGAGCCTTGTTAACAGTTACATGTGATTTACCTTTCATAAATCAATAAGTTACCTAATTCAACGTTTCCACATATTATTGCATGTGGAGCGAGTGAGTGACTGCCGATCCGCCTAATAGCAATCCCATAGCACCCCCTCATTTGAGTGTTCGTCAGAGGTGGAGGGTTAGTCTATGACGGTCAGAGGGTACGCGATTTTCAGAATCGATACGTAATAGAGGAAAATCAAGTTTATGTGGTCGAGCTTTCGTCCATGAACTCAACTCGGGTGCACTTGAGATTGAGGGCGGCGATCCTGCTGTAAGAGTGAAGCTAGTATGCGGCTCACCAGCTATTCGCCCGGCATCTTAAGCGAAGACCACACCGTTGTTTGGTTCAGCGTCAACCTGCCAGTTCTCGTAGGTTCTTGATTGTATCAAAAATTAATCCTACGTGTTTCGGTAGGTTGCGCCCCTATGTGGACTTTTGCATGATTGTGGTCGAGCAAATGTGCTCATGCTTATAAAAAAGATAAGGAGGTCACCTGGACCAAATGAATACCCCTAAAAGTTAAAGATCGCGTTAACTTTTAGGGGGGCAGCCTTAGAGGGATATCAGTTTCAGTTGGTGGGCTTTGATAATGGCTTGGCGCCGCGTATTGACCTTGAATTTTTTTCGTATATTTCTAAAGTGAAAGTCGATGGCCGCATAAGAGCACGAGAGAATGATCGATATCTCCCATGTTGTTTTTCCTGCTGCCGACCATTTGATAACTTCCAGTTCGCGCTTGGTGAGGTGAGTCACGGGCTGATGTTCTTTGGTGAGGTGATGGATTGCACTCTGCAGGGCGAAGTCGCGCAGAGCCATTGCATAGGGAAGCGTTACCTGGACGTGTTCCAGGTATTGGGTTTTGTGCGTGCTGTCCCACTTGAGGCTGAGCATTCCGACCTGCGCCTGAGGGCTGTGTATAGGAAGAGTTACGCCTTGGCGCATATCATGTGACGAGGCCTCTTCCAGGAATTCCAGTGCTGGAGTACTGGTGTATATCTCTTCTGTCCATATCAGCGGCAAACAGGATTTGAAACTGTGAGATACGACGGGGTCAATGTCCGCATAGTGGTGTTCATCATATCGGCTTCGCCATTTCTCAGGGTAATTGCTGATGATGGTAGCGTCTTTGCTGTCGGCTTCTATCCCAGGCTTTAATGCGAATAGAACTTGTGAGTAGCCAATCTTCTCGGAAAGCTGTTTCAGTACTATAAACCAGTCCTCCAGGTTTGAGATTTCGCTCAACTTGATAAGGTCTTCAAAAAAAAGCATAGCCTATTCACACTCTCTAGCTGTTGATGAATAGTTAGCGTACCCTGATATTAAGTTTGAGGTCTTCGGCAAAGCCTGATCCGGCAGCAACATATAACTTATAAGCTAAAGTGCATTTTGTATAAGTGATGCGTGCTGTAGTTGAATCACTGTTCAACGAGAGATGAGCGCGTTCGTCAGTCTTGCTATTGAGTGAATATTAAAAAGCCGGCAACCGGTTTGACCAGTCTCCCGCTTGGCGGGGAGACAGCACAAGTTTTGTGTCGTAGGCTAGGCATGATTTATGCGGTCCTTGATGGGCGCCGCCGGATAAAAAATGGAGCGCTCAGGATGCAGTTACAGTTTGCCGCCACGGATAACCCTTCGGTCACGCTTGTCGTGGCTCAACCCAGCGACTTCGAAGCGCTTGTCGCTATCCGGATTGAAGCCATGCGTGAAAGTCTTGAACGCATTGGCCGATTCGACCCTGTACGCGCCCGAGAGCGTTTTCGTGAGGGCTTTTGTGCCGAGTTCACTCGCCATATCGAGGTTTCCGGCCAGCGGGTGGGTTTCGTGGTCGTCAAACCTGATTACGATGGTTGGCTACTTGATCACCTGTACATCAAGCCGAACGCACAGGGGGCGGGGATCGGTTCGGTTGTCCTTCGTCACATCTTCATGGAGGCGGATGCTGCGTCCATGACATTGCGGGTGGGTGCCCTCAGGGAAAGTGCTTCAAATCGTTTTTATACACGGCATGGCTTTCAGTTCGTCGAAAGTACCGAATTCGACAATTACTATGTTCGCAGCCCTCAAGACATTCACACACAACTGAACAGAAAAACCACTTCCTGATCCCGACTTTAAGTTCAATGGTGCTCGCCCATTTATGCGCGGGCCATCTTCGTCAAAATGCGTGAGCGAAAGGCAGCACGTTTACTAGTTATAAGCCCCTCTCGATGTCTTGCTTTTCAAATTTCCCCAAGACCGTGCCTTAGCCGGTAGAAATTACTGAGCCACCGCTGGCGGTGGTCTTGAAGACGGAGAAACATTTCACGCCGCTGCAATACGTGAACTGCGTGAGGAAACCGGTATTCAGGTCAACACAGTTGTAGGGCCTGTGGCAGATCGCAGGTTTTCAATGCTCCTGCCCAGCGGCGAGACGGTATCCGCAGTTAAGCAGTATTTCATTGTGCACGCGGAAAACCATATCTTTTCTAGCTCCGAACGGACCATACACGAGACTCAGGTCAGCGAACCGTTAAACCGAATGTCCAATTCGGTTGACACAAAAAAACCGCCTTTCCAACGGCGGTTTTTTTGTGCCAGTGATTTCTCCTCTTGCGATCTCAGTTTTCAATCAGCGCCAACACACAGCGAAGATCAAGGGCAGTTCTGGGAATTGTGGCCGTCCAGTCGCCATCTTTCACCGAAAATCCGCGTATTCGTGGACTTTGCCGCCGAGCATCTATTTGCCATTCCTTCCGTAGACAGCCCAGATGCAACGCGCTCATGAAGCATTGTCGCGACCGCGCCGTCCTTATAGGTTGCGGCGGCTGTGCCGGTAATCGCTGACCGTCCGCTGTGGGCAGTTCACTGCCAATCATGGTTACGAAGCGTGCTGGTCACATCGAATGCAAACGGGTGGTCAAGTGGAGTGCAGTATTCCAATTGGTATTCCAACGAAAAATTAAAATCATTATTAATATTATAAATCAACAAGTTACTTAGCCAATTCAAATTACCCCACCCAACGAAAAAAGACGTCCACGGACGTCTTTTTTTATACCTGTAATTCAGTAAGCTCATAGGCTTATTTGCCTTTTAGCCTCCGTAGGCGATCATTTACCGATCGGCTCAGCCAGTCTGAATTGCACACCTGAGCAGCGTGATGAACCATGCATTTCGTCGCTCAATACCTTGCACTCACAGCCTTTCGCCTATAGCGGACCGAGCGAGGTGTTAACCTCAGATCCAAGTCTATTTTCACCCTTATGGGTACTTTCGCCATGATCAACGGCCACAAGCATTCAAAAGACCTTAGCCTTGCGGAAATGATGGGCCTTAAAAGCAGCTTACGTGACCGCCAGGTTGATGCTGTCTATGCAGCTGACCCTCAGATGCTTGAAATGGCTGCTGTCCGTGCCAAAGCGGCCCTTCGCGGCAACTCTGCTGCAATCGCTCGCCCACTAAGATTCTCTGCGCTTAGCAACTGATGCCCGACGCGGTAAACGAAGACGCTCCGCTCCGTGTCTGGCCCACCCCAAATGGAGCGCAGCTCGTCTTCGTCTTTGAAGAAATCTGGAAGGACGCCAAACAGGCTTTCTAGAAACTGCGCAGCAGACATTGGCTTGCCATCGGCGCTGAGAAACAAGGTCGTCATCATGTTTTTGATCCGGCGCGCCGAGCCTTTGCTTAACCTGATCTCCCCCGCTCGAATACCGAATTTCCCGCGCGGCGGCCGAGGGGTTCAGGTACCAGATCGATAGCTCATGAGCCCCGTGGCAAGGGCACTCATGCCCTCGCCGCCCGGTGTCGGGATACGTCGGAGGTCCAACCGATCCAGCGCCCGATTCACCACCGCAGGTCAGTCATGGCTCTCCTTCTCCCTCTTGTGCTTACGATAATGGGAAAGTGAAATCCCCGTTTGGCGCTTGAAGTAGCGACACAAGTAAGAGGCGTCGGCGAAGTTCAGTTCGTCGGCCACACGGCCAATAGCCAAGTCACTGTATGAAAGGAGCGCCTTGATTTCCAAGGTTACCTGCCGATCGATCAGGCCCTTGGGAGTGTCATTGAAAAACGCTTTGGTCAACTGCGACAGGTAGAACGGCGTGATATTCAGTGCGTCAGCGTAGAACTTCACATCTCGGTTGCGGATGCAGTGTTTACCTATCAATTCCCAGAAGCGCCAACTGAGCATTTCCTTCCGGCTGAATCCACGGTTTTCTATTTGGTTGGCTGGAAGTTGCTCGGCTATTTTCAAAAAGAGGTTCTGCAGCTGATTGCGCAACATGATGCGTTGGTAAGAGGGACAGGTCTGCGCAATATTCCGCATCTGCGTCACCCACCCTTCTATCAGTGGCATGTCGTCCTTGGATGGAACGCAATGGGGATGGTCATGTAGAAAGACGAACAAACTATTTGGCAGCGGGTAGGCAACCTCCGCTGCAAAATCTTTCGGCATAAGGCAGAAAAAAACCTTGAAGCGGCGCGAGCGGCGTTTGAGCAAGGCAATGGTGTCCTCGGCCAGCAGCATCACTCCTCCGCGCCTGACCGCATGCTCTTTGAAGTTTAGAGTGAAGTGGGCACTACCGGAGAGGCATACCAGCAACGTCAAGTAAGCATGACCGAAAGAGAGCGGTAAACCTTGCCCTTGCGCTAGCGTGGTTTCTCCCATCCTCATCGAATCGTCAGGACCGGAAAGTTTCGGAATGTGATGCATAGTGCCCCAGCGCTATAACAAACAATAGCCATCATCGTATCAGCGCTTGGCGCGGCTGTTGCGAAAAGTACCGAAGAAGCCGAGGTACTGGCGTGTACCGATGGCCTGTCTGCCAATACTCTATCCCGAACGCACCCATCCACTCCGAGTACGGGATATGACACTTAAAACAGAACGACTCTTGCTGCGCCCCTGGCAGGACACAGACGCCGCCGATCTATACGAATATGCCAAAGACGCCCGAGTCGGTCCCATCGCTGGCTGGCCCCCGCACACCAGTGTGGAGAACAGTGCCGACATCATCCGCACAGTCTTCAATCACCCAGAGGTGTACGCGGTCGAATTGAAGGAAAATCGCCGTGCTGTTGGTTGTGTGGGCATTCTCATAGGCAGCAACAGCAATTTTGAAATCAGTGAGCAGGAAGGGGAAATAGCCTACTGGATCGGCGTGCCGTACTGGGGCAAAGGTCTAATTCCGGAAGCCGTGCGTGAAGTGATGCGACACGCTTTTGAAAACCTGAACCTCAAAGCACTGTGGTGTGGTTACTTCGCCGACAACATCCAATCCCATGCTGCCCAATCGAAGTGTGGCTTTCGCTTTCATCACACGGAAGAAAACAAATACAACCAGTTCCTCCAAGACTATCGCACAGAGCACATTAGCCGGATCACCTACCAGGAATGGCTGGAATATTCGAAAGTGTAAGAGCACAAACCGAAGAGGGACTAGAACCTTACCTGGGGTTGTACGAGGAACTGGCCTCCCTTGATACACCGTTACCATTCAGGTGCGGTACACACCCATAAAACATTGATTCAGCTCGATCATCACCCTCATTCAGGCGACGCGATGGAAATCTCACTCACCCAAATAACGCAACAAAACTATGAGGCCATTTGTGAACTGGAGGTCACTGAAGAACAAGAGGACTACGTCGCTAGTAATACTTGGTCGCTCGTTGAGGCCGCGTACAACCCGGGCTACTTCACACGCGCCATCATTGCGGATGAAGAGGCCGTAGGCTTTTTAATGTGGGTGCAGGAATCAAAAGGAAAAGTCTCTATCTGGCGCTTTATGGTGGATAAGAAACATCAGCAGAAATCCATCGGTAGAGCAGCGCTGGGTCTCGCCCTGCATGAAATAAGACAGATCGAAGAGTTGAAAGAAATTGAGATTTGCTACAACCCCAACAACGTCGTCGCCAAAGGGTTTTATTCCAGTTTTGGTTTTATCGAGGTTGGCATGGATGCAGACGGCGAAGATATGCTGGCGAGGATCATCATGTGAACTTGGCCAAATACACGCCGAGCGGCACGATTTCCTTGCCAACGTATTGAGGACGAAATCCACGCGTTCCGGCAGGTAATGCTTCGGGTGGGAGTCCCTCTCTGGAATCCCACCGCACTTCCCATTACCCTGATCCCCTCTATCAGACAACCGGAAGTCCGATACCCGTGTTCAAGCCACTCGCCGCTCTCGCTCTCGCCTGCACCCCTCTGCTTGCAACCGCCGCCGACCTGGCCGGTGTCTGGACAGGCACTCTGGGGAAATCGGCGATTACTGTCTGTTTCAACGGGCCCCACGGCGCCAATGGCAGTTATTACTACCAACGGATCCTCACCCCCATTCAGCTGACCCAAGCCAACGCCAGCGAGCCTTGGGTGGAAGAAGGGCAAACCGGTTTCTGGCAGTTGGACGACCCACAGGGCGACCTATTGACCGGCACCTGGAGCAAAGCCTTGGGCGGCAAAAGCCTGGCGCTGATGCTGAAACGCGCGGACACGGACGGGTGCGCCAGCGACACTTACAACAACCCGCTTGAGGCCACGCCACCGGCGGTGAAGGTTGAGAGGAAGACGTTCGCCGAACATGCCTACCAGGTGAAAACCCAAGGCGGGCAGGTCATCCTCAAACTTGAAGGCGACACGGAGGCCATCGATAAGATCAACCGGGATCTCGCACGGATGGCCATCAACCCGGACGGACAGACCGATTTCTATAGAGAGCGGCGCAACTCACTGGACCAGGGCGGCAGCACCACGACCAGCGAGATCACGGTGGAACCGGTCTACTGGTCATCACAGTGGATCACCGTGCGTTTCTATCGCTGGTCGGCAGGCTACGGACGCGGAGGCATCAGTTGGGGCCTGCACAGTTGGAACCTGCAAACCGGTAAAAAGGTCGATCCCTGGACGTGGCTGGGAGGCGAGGAGCAATGGGACGGCCCCTATTCCGGCCAGGTCAAACTGCCCGCAGCGTTCAGCGCATGGCTTTCCAAGCAAACCACCGTCGACGAAGGCTGCCCGGCCGTGACCAGCTATTCCACCTTCGACTTGAGCTTCAACACCCAGGGCCTGCAACTTTCGACACCCGCCCAGGGCGATGGCTGTGATAACGAACTGAGCTTTACGTGGGAGCAATTGGAGCCGGTGCTGACAGCCCAAGGCAAAGCGGCTATACCCAGCTTGAAAGCCCCATAACGGCCTAATCAGCCTTACAAAAATCCATCACTCGTTCACGAAATATTCAGAAACGCCAACGGATACTAGCCCATTGCAATGACCGTTCCCCCGGACGGTCCTCCTGCCCTGGTAGCCACACTCCATGACGCGTCCTGCTTCCCTGCTGCTCCTGCTTGCTGGTCTGTTGTTCTTCTTTGCCCTGGGCAACCATGAGCTGCAAGGCTCCACCGAAGCCCGCGTCGCCGGGATCGCCATGGCCATGCACCTGGACAATAACTGGGTAGTGCCCCAGTTGTTTCGTGAGCCCTTTCTGGAAAAACCGCCCCTGAGCCTGTGGATCGACGCCGGGGCGATTCGCCTGTTCGGCGGCACCACCTGGGCCGTGCGCCTGGCCTCGGCGTTTGCTGGATTGTTCAGCGTGATGCTCCTTTACACCATGCTGCGCCGGTTCGGGCGACCGCAGACGCTGGCGTTCAGCGCGGCCTTGATCTTGGCGACCATGGCCAGCTATTGGAGCAATGCGCGCGGCGTCGGTGAGGATTCGCTGCTCACCCTCGGCGTGACCACTGCGCTGTTGGCGTTCTACCAGGCAGTGCGGCCCGATCGCCAAGGCTCCAGCGTGGGCGCATGGGCACTGTTTACCGCCGGGATGGTGATCGCCACCCTCAGCAAAGGCGTGCTGGGCCTGGCGATGCCGGGCATTGTGATTTTTGTGTACCTGGCCAGCACCAGCCTGATGGACAAACGGCTGCAGATTGGCAACTGGCTCAAGCCGGCACTGTTTACCTTATTGGCGCTGGTGCCACTGGTGATCTGGCTAGGCTTCCTGTTCCAACGCGGGGGTATGCAGGCCGTTGCCGAGGTCTTGCTGACCAACAGCGTCGGCCGCTTCAGCGGCTCGTTTGTCGAAGCCGGGCATTACGAGCCGTTCTACTACTACATTGCCAAGCTGCCCGAGGCGTTCCTGCCTTGGAATATTCTGGTGTACCTGGGCCTGTGGCACTTTCGCAAAAGCCTGGTGCGCAACCGCTACCACTTGTTCTTCAGCGTCTGGCTGGTGGCACAGTTCACCCTGCTGACCCTGGCGTCGAGCAAACGCACCGTTTACCTGATGGCGCTCGCACCGGCCGCCGCCGTCCTGGCCGCGGAATATGCAAGGGTGCTGCTGGACTGGCTGAAAACCTACAAGCCCGCGCTCTACAAGCATCACAGAACCATAGTGGGCGGCGTGTTCACCCTGGCCGTGAGTTGCTACCTGATCGCCGCCTTCTGGTTCGCGCCCAAAGCGGATGTGCGCCAGTCCTTCGTACCGGTGATCAGCCAGGTTCAGGCGTTGAAAGACGAAGGCCGGGAGGTGGTACTGTACCGGCCCAACGAGCGTATCGCCGGAGCCAGCGTGTTTTACCTGCAGGCCTATTTACCGATCCTGCAAACCGAGGCCGAGCTGCACAGCTATCTCGGCGCCAAGCCCGGCAACGTTGCGCTGCTGGACCACACCGATGACTTGACCCGTCCGGTGAAGGAGATCAAGCGGATGTCGATCAATCGCCAGCCTTACTACTTCGTGGAGCAGTAAGGCCGGCGCGGGGCATCAGTGCTTGGTGACTTTGTCCAGGTAGCCCATGGCAAATGCCGAGACCACGAAGGTCATGTGGATGATCACGTACCACATCAGGTGCTGTGGATCGACGTTCTTGGCGTCCATGAAGATGCGCAGCAAGTGGATCGACGAAATCGCCACGATGGAGGCCGCCACTTTCATCTTCAGGGA
>Ga0213822_1000596_pt1 | contig 26704 bp, 26 predicted proteins | sample MC6MC0908MG_FD_179872 | JGI IMG/M metagenome (GOLD analysis project Ga0213822, IMG submission 179872) | Enriched soil aggregate microbial communities from Iowa State University, Ames, United States - MC6-MC0908-MG | ecosystem: Environmental > Terrestrial > Soil > Unclassified | place: USA: Iowa...
ATATGGTCCAAATTATGATCTGATATCTATTGCCATTAATAATGCCCATTTTAAAAAATTTTTTTTAAATCAGCACTTGTCCATTCCTTTTTAGTTCACGTACATATGATAGTATTACCACCGCACCAGATATATATTTACCTCTGAAGAAGCAAATGCATGTATTGCAGTTGCTTCTTTTCATTTTTAGAAAGTTATTAAAAAGTTTTTTACACAATGAAGATTGCCCAATCAACCCTTGTCTTATGAAATATATATACATAGTAGAGTGTTTTTCCTTTAATATTCCAATAGGCGGCGAAATGATATGTGTTGGGAATCATATGATTACGACAGAGGTTACGGCTACGTGGGTCCTAGAGAGTAGTTTTGTATTCATCGTTGTTTCTTTCATTTTGTTAAGGTTACCATACTTTCTATTTTCGATTATTTCTTTCCAATACCTAACGATATGTTTTTGCCATTGAGTCAAGTCCGTTAAAATAATTGCTGGAGGTGTTTTGCTTGGGTGATGGAATCAGAAGCAATTTTGCGTTAATCGTGGTATTGTTCATTCTATTGATCATTGTAGGAACTTCTTTCATGGGCTACTAAATTGTACAAAACACAAGGCAGGTTGAGTTAATCTGTCAAATTGAATATAAACATCTGAAATGAACGGAGGATGAATGAGATGACATTTGGATTTAGAGGATTTGGTCGAAGAGACTTGTTTTTTCGTGACGGCTTTAGAAGAAGACGATTTTTCCCCATTGAAATTGAAATCGAATTAGAGAGAAGAAGACGGTTTGAATTTGAAAGAAGAAGAAGAGGATTCTAAGTAAGCAAATGAATTAAATAGTATGAGTGAAATGATCCCCTTATAGTAGACAGAGTAAAGAAAAAATACTATTCTGACTCCTATGAAGGGGATTTTTATAGTTATTTAATTTCTAGGACAAAGCAAAAATTACTACATTAATAGGTTTATATATTATCAGTTTTTTCAATTAAGAATTGACCCATAGAAAACTGTTTACTACCATTAATAGCTAAAAATAATGCCATCGCTAGGTATGCGAGTTCTAATTCATATCCAGCCATTTCTCCATTACCTAAGAAACCAGCAGCTAGTTTTACCTTGATTATTGCCCCAAGCATTAAAAACACAAACAACGCTGAAACTATACGGGTTCCAAGTCCTATAATTAAGGCGATACCACCAATTACTTCAATACTTGCAACGACATAAGCCATAAACCCAGGTATTCCAATACTGTCAAACCATCCGGCAATATTTTCAATTCCACCTTGAAACTTAACTAACCCATGAATGAAAAATATGACACCTAGAATAATTCGTAAAACAAGTACACCCACTTCATTTTTTAATTGCATTAATTGTTCACTCCCTGATTATTTTTTATAAATTATTAAATCTCACATTCCAGTATCTTTAATTCGAGATTTATCGAAAAAATTTTTGAATTAACTAACATGTTCTATGACTCCATTTTTTATCATTTCCGGAACATTATCCGAACTGCCATACGCTATGACTAAGGTTGCCATATCTAAAACTGCGGTGTAATAATGAACCTTTTTGTTGATCGTCTGCTGCACCCATTGCATAAAAAATTGGGATAAAGTGTTCAGACCCATATGGAGGTACTGCAAATTCTGCATTTGGCGCCAGTGAATCGTATTTAAAAAGTGATGGCAAATCCCATTTTTTCAAATGATGTGCTAACCAATTATCAAATTCAAGTGCCCATTGATCAGCCTGTCCATTGTCTATCCACTTTATTGCTCTAAGATTATGCACTGTACCTCCACTAGCAATAATTAATATGTCCTTAGCTCTTAATACCGACAAAGCCTTTCCAATTTTGTATTGCTCCTCTGGAGAAAGTCTAGAATTGACCGACATAGAGATCACCGGAATATCTGCATTTGGATAAAGTAAGCGGAGGACAACCCAAGCACCGTGATCCAAACCACGTTGTGTCTCCATTTCAAAAGGTATATCACTCTTTGTAAATAACCCTTCGATTTCTTTGGCAATTTGATGATCACCATGTGCGGGGTACTGAATTTTGTAAAGAGCTTCATCAAACCCGCCGAAATCATAAATCGTGCTATATTGGTCAACATCACTAACCTTTTGGACTTTAGACTCCCAATGAGCGGAAAACAAAACAACCGCCTTTGGCCGAGGCATGGTTTGGCCCAATTGAGTTAAAAATTTCGTATACTCATTATTCTCGATTGCAAGCAATGGTGCACCATGAGCTACAAATAATGATGGCATCATATTCATTTCCTCCCTTATTTTTGATTTTAGAATTATTTATCTTTGTACATCATTTAAAAGCCATTTTTGAAAATCTTGAAGATTTTTTTCGGATACTGTGTGCCCTTCAGGATACGTGTTAAACGTTACGGGGATACCTAACTTAGTGAAATATTCGACATTTTCTTTGCCCCATTCAAATGGCAGAACCTGATCGAATTCCCCGTGTGAAATAAACACAGCTAAATTTTTATCAGGATTAATATTGTATTCTTCTTTTACAAATATAGGGATATATCCGCTTAAAGCGAGAACACCTTTTATTTTGTTAAGCGTTAACGCTAATGTCATTGAAACAATCGCGCCCTGGCTAAAACCTAACAGGTATAATTTAGTTGAATCTAGTGGATACTTTTCAGAAGCATAATCAATAAAGTTTATTAATTTATCCATTCCATCATCGAATACTTCTCGATGTGGTTTGCCGTAGCCCTGAATAGTAAAGTAGGCAAAACCCGGCCCTTGGGAAAGATGACCCCTAACACTAAAGATATAAAAGTGTTCCTCCAGACCATCAACCAATGAAAGCATATTGTATTCATTACTGCCAATCCCATGCATAATAAACAATGCAGGATATTTCTTCCCAGGAACAATATTCTTTGGATGACGCAGTTCATAAATCATTGGGGTATCCATTTTGAAAATCCTCCTCGTATTCTAAAAATGTATTTTAAACTTAATGGAACAAATTTTTTAATATAAACAAATATTTCATATTTAGAAACAAGAAAACAAAAATTTTCGCAACATTTGTTTTCTTATATGAATCTTTGTTTTCTATACAATACCAAAAACAAGTCTAGCATGTCAATTGTTTTTTTGTTAATATGAAATTAAGTTTACAATTAAGAAACTTTTGAGGTGATTAATATGGATATTGGTTCTAAAATACGTGCGATTAGAAATAGAAAAAAAATAACGATTGCCCAAATGTGCGATGGCACTGGTCTTTCAAAAGGTTTTATAAGCAATGTTGAAAACAACAACACTTCCCCATCCATAAGTACATTACAAACCATAGCCAATTTCTTAAAGGTTCCTTTACCTTATTTGCTATTAGAAAAGGATGAACACATGACTGTAATAAGGAAAAATGAAAGAGAATTCACGACCTCTAAAGACTCAGATTTAAAGGTCGAGCATTTAGGTACTAGAGGAGGTTTGAGCATTAGACTAGTGGAATTTCCTCCTGGAACTTCAACAGGAGAAAAAAAGGCACATGAAGGTGAAGAATGCCATTTGGTCCTAAAGGGGAAAATTCTTGCGGAACAAGGAGAAGACTCATATATTTTAGAGGAAGGAGACACGTTTAGTTGGTGCGCAAGTGTTCCACATTACGTTAAAAATATTGGTGATGACGTTTCAATTGTATTAATTGCCGTTCATACCGAGGGGTCGGAACTATAAGGTTAATCCGCCTGCAGTTATAAGAATGAATTCGCTGGAGGACTCACCATTTGACATAAAAAAAGATAAAACCAATAGAAATCGGTTTCATCTTTTTTAATTTCCTCCTTAAAATAAAGCTTTCAAAACAAATAAAATCCTCTAGTTGGGATAAAAATTACTCTAGAAAATTATTCCTTAAGTCGAGGTTTAGTAGGATCACATTCTGGTGGATCAAGATTCACTGATTCTGCTAACTTCATTAGATAATAACATTCTTCACGTGACATATGATCCGCCATTAACGGTGCAAAGGTTCCTAATGCTTGATTACTGAGCTCTAGTTCTTCGAGTTCATGTAAAAAATTTTGAAATAACTTTATTTCTAACTTAGTGTCAAAATTCATTTTTGCCAAAGCAGGGAACGTAGTCAAATTGGTTCTTAAATATCCAGCTAGTTCTACTGCCTTTAGGTAAAAATCATCAAATTTCTTCTTAAATGAATTACTCTTCTCTATTAAACTCTTTTCAACACTGTCTAAATTGCTGGATATCGCCTCTGAATGACCCGCTGCATCTAATAACCATAAAAGATGATGATGTAGTTCATGATAAACAGGAGGTACTTTCCCAGCTTTTAAATGTTTTAAAATTCGTAAATATTCTTCTAATTCATTTACCATATGATTAAGAAAGGTAGGGGAAAGATGAATTTTGACTTTTCCGGTAAGGTGCTTTCTTATTAATTCTAATTTAAATTCTCGTAATTTTATTACTTCTGATTCAGATTTAGCTGTTAATTGCATCAAATCGGAGGAATTTGCTTGCTCGAGTAGTGTATCAAATACCTGAATAAAGTTTGAGGACTGTTCAATCTCTACTCTTTGAACAGGTGCTAAAGCTTCGTAAATAAATCTAGAATGATCCCCTAATATTTGAAGCCAAAAACGATGTTCAAATCTTGCTGTTCGATCAAATACATCATTCATGTTTTTTCCTCCCACTAAAAAATAACCATACTATTTTGATGTTTATTCTGCCTATTTATTTCTTATGAACAAAGGAAAAAAACAAAAAGTAAATAACTACAAAAAACCTCACTAGTGGAAAGCTCACTGTGAGGTTCAGTATATAATAATAAATTTGTTTGGCCGGGACTAGGTGGGAATAATTCCAGCCTAACGTAATGCTTCTAGCTGCTTTACTGTCGGAGTTAGATTTATTAAGAAATAAGATTCTATTAGCCTTCTGAATGAATCACTCCCCTGCATATATAACACAATTCTCATCAAGAATAACCTTACAGCCTTTAGTTAGATATAACCTTAATATCTTTTACAATCTCATCATAGGGAACGGTAATTCCATCATAGTTTTTGACCACATTCCCATCTTTGTCTATTAGGAAGAAGGAAGTACCATGGATGACTTGGTTATCTGTATCTGGTTTTTTTACAATCGTCTTAAAATTCTTTAAGGCATATTTTTCAATAAATTCTTGTGAGTATCCCGTTAATAAATGCCAATTTGATAAGTCTCCATTAAATTTTAATACATATTCCTTTAACTTTTCAGGTGTATCAACAGTTGGATCCACACTGAATGAAACAATTTCTACGTCTAATTCTTGTTCTTTTAACATCCCTTGCAGTTTAGTCATATTAGCAGTCATCGGAGGACAAACGGTTGCGCAATTCGTAAAAATAAAATCAGCAACCCATACTTTCCCTTTTAAATCTGCTAAGTTTATATCTTTTCCTTCTTCTGTTTTAGCCGAAAAATTCGTTAATTCCCAATTTAGAGGATCTTTTATTCCTTCTCCACAGCTAGTTAGCAGAAGAACAATGAAAAAAGATACTGTAATCTTTACTATTTTCTTCATAATTATTTCACCTCTATCAAATGAATAAAAAAAGCCGAAATCTAATTGTAAGAAAACGGCCTGCTTTTCATTGTTACTAATAATTCTGTAGATTGATAGTATTGCTTTATCTATTTTCAAATATTTTAACCGCAGAACTAGTACCTATTCTTGATGCTCCCGCATCGATCATTGCTTTAATATCATCTTTGTTACGGACACCGCCTGATGCCTTAACACCAACACTTGGTCCAACTGCATTTCTCATGGTCGCTACATCCTCAACAGTTGCACCGTACAAAGAAAAGCCTGTTGAAGTTTTGACATAGTCTGCTCCAGCTTTTACTGATAATTCACAAGCATGTACTTCCTCATCATCGGTTAATAGGCATGCCTCAATAATAACTTTTACTAAAGCCTTCCCTTTCGCGGCATCAACAACAGCACGTATATCTTCTTCTACCAATGCATCGTTTTTATCTTTTAATGCACCAATATTAATAACTGTATCTATTTCTACAGCGCCGTTTTCAATAGCATTTTTGGCTTCAAACGCCTTGGTCTCAGGTGTGCTTGCACCTAGAGGAAACCCAATAACCGTACAAACATTTACATCCGTATCATTTAAGAGTTTCGCTGATAGACTTACCCATGCAGGATTTACACATACGGACGCAAATTCATATTTTTTTGCCTCTTCACATAAGTTAATGATGTCTTTTTCCTTAGTATCAGCTGAAAGTAATGTATGATCAATCAAATTTGCATAGTTCAACTTTTTCTCCACCTTTAACTTTTTATTTAATAGCTAAATGTTCTTTTATTACACGTATAGTTTTTAGTTGATCATCCTCTGCACCTTGAACAGGAAGACCAGCTTCGATATTTTTTCTTGTATACAGTAAATTTTCATCTGTTATTATTTCACCTGGAATAAAGATAGGGATTCCAGGGGGATATACCATTACAAATTCTGCAATGATCCTTCCAGTAGACTGGTCAAATGGAATCACTTCCGTTTCCGAATAAAAAGCATCGCGTGGTGTTAATGCCAACGATGGAATCTCAGGCAATAAGACAGAACTGTCTACATTTTCATCTGTCTGATTTTTATACTCCTCTGAAAGTTCTGTTAACGCATGTACAAGTGTTAACAAATTTTCTTCAGAGTCACCAGTTGTGACAATACAAAGGATGTTATAAAGATCAGATAATTCCACTTCAATATTAAATCTATTCCGAAGCCACTTTTCAGCTTTAAAACCTGTGATACCCAGTTCTTTTACGGATATTAGAAGCTTTGTGGGATCCAAAGCAACTGCTGCAGTTGATTCTAAAATTTCACGCCCCATACAATATAAATGATCAATTTCGTTAATTTTTGAACGTGTAGTTTCAGCTTTTTGAATCGTATCCTCAAGTAAGGCTTGTCCTACAGTAGCTAACGATTTTCTAGCAACATCTAATGAAGCCAATAATAAATATGAGGTCGAGGTTGTCGTCAGCATACTTAAAACCGATTGAACCCGCTTAGAAGAAATACGATTTCCCCGCAAATTCAATATAGAGCTCTGAGTAAGGGAGCCACCTAATTTATGCACACTTGTTGCAGCTATGTCAGCCCCTGCCTCCATAGCAGATAACGGCAGTTCCTTATGGAAATGAATATGAGCCCCATGTGCTTCATCTACCAGCACCGGAATATTCCTGGAATGTGCAATGTTCACAATTTTTCTCAAGTCCCCAGAAATACCATAATAAGTTGGATTGATAACAAGAACTGCTCTGGTGTCTGGATGTAACGCTAATGCTCTTTCAATAGAATCTGGTGTGATTCCATGAGAGATTCCGAAGTATGAATCCACTTCAGGATGTATAAATATAGGAATAGCACCCGATAAAACGATAGCACTCATGATGGATTTGTGAACATTTCGCGGCACTAGAATTTTATCACCTGGTCCGCAAACAGACATAATCATAGCCATAATGGCTCCGCTTGTTCCCTGTACAGAGAAAAATGTATAATCCGCACCAAATGCTTTGGCAGCTAACTCTTGTGACTGTTTTATAATTCCTTTTGGAAGGTGTAAATCATCAAGAGGTCCTATGTTGATTAAATCAATAGAAAGAGCATTTTCGCCAATAAATTCTCTAAACTCAGGATCCATTCCAATCCCTTTTTTATGGCCGGGAATGTGGAATTGGATCGGATTTTTTTCTGCATGTTTTTTTAAGGCTGTAAATAATGGAGTATCAAATTGGGTAACCAATTTTTACACACCCTTTCACATCTAGCATATTGAAGTCAATCACAGTTGTAATAGATGATTAAAGTGTTCTTTAGACACATACTTTCCTACATAAAAGGAACCAAATTCACCAAAGCGGGCACTAACTTCATCAAAGCGCATCTCATAAATTAGCTTTTTAAAATGAATAGGATCCTCACCAAATAGTGCTACTCCCCATTCATAATCATCAAATCCAACAGAGCCTAAAATGATTTGTTTTACTTTACCCGCATACTTTCGCCCAATTAAGCTATGATTCCTCATCATTTGATTGCGCTCTCTGCTTGGAAGCATATACCAATTATCATTTCCACTACGAAGCTTATTCATCGGATAAAAACAAATATAGCCGTTGTTTGGGATTTTGGGAAACAATCTTCCCCTTATTTCCGGATTGCCATACGGATCTTCCCCTTTAGGAAGATAATTACTGAGTTCTACTACTGATACATACGATGTAGACTGCACTGTATACTCAGCGAATTTTGTTTTATTAAAAGCTAATTCTATTTGAGTTAGTTCTTCTAGGGTTGGACGAAGAAACATTAACATGATATCTGCTTTATGCCCTACTATTTGAAAGAGGGCATGACTGCCTTTTGATTTTTCTTGATTATCAGACCATTGGTTCCACAATTCCATCATCTCTCCAAGAACTTCTTGGCGTTGATGATCGTTTATAGACTTCCAGCTCTTCCAATCAATTTTGCGAAAATCATTCAGGCAGTACCACCCTTCAAGTGTTTCTGCAGCATTAGACATTTGTTCATACTCCCTCTGTTAATAAATCATTGTTACCACGATAGATCAATTCAAAAAGTTCTTCTAAATCCTTTTCTTCCACACAAGAAAAAGCAATTCTTAAGTCAGTTGAATTAATTGCAATAGTTCCTAATCCATACTCATCAAGCAAATGAAGTCTGAGATTTTCTGCATCCACTTTCAAAAGCTTTAAACACATAAAATAACCTGAGTTAAATGGATAAAAGCTCCAAACTTCCTTATACTTTTCATGACGAATGATCTTTTTGACCTTTTTTGCCCTGTGCTTTAAAACTTCATATTTTTGACGTTTTTCAATTTCAAATTGACTAGATTGCAATGATTGTAAAATGATTGTCTGTGACAGATGGGAACTACTAGAAATTGTCCCTCTGATTAAGCCTTTTGTTTTTTGTTCCAGTATCTCTAATAGTTCAAGGCTTTCGGCTGCAAAAGTAAGGAAACCTACTCTTAGGCCCCAAACATAATTTTCCTTTGTTGCTCCGTCCACCTTAATTGGCAATATTTTTGGGTGAAGTCCAGCTAACCGGCCAAATAAAGATTCTTTAACTGAGCCCTCATAAAACAAACCGAAATAGGCATCATCAAGAATTACAGCAATATTTATACCTGCTTCAGCCGCTTCCAAAATTACTGAAATAATTCCTTGAGCTTCATCTTCATCTGGAGTGTATCCTGTAGGGTTATTTGGAAAATTAAGTAATACAATTGCCTTACCTGCATCCACTTGTTGCATTAAACATTCCCTGAATGCCCTAACATTAAATTTTTCGAACTCATCAAAAAGCTTAAATGTCTTAAGATGGCCTCCTCGTCGAACTTGAAAAATAGTCTGATAGTTTCCCCAATATTTATCTGGCAGAATAATGACGTCATTTTCATCGACAAAAAGATCAGCTGCAAGACTCAACCCATGGGTAAGGGCATTGGTTGTAATAGGAATCCCGATATTTTTATCTTGTAAGGACGGGTTATCTCTTAGTAACTTCCTTTTCCATTCCAACCGCAGCTCAAATATTCCACAGGGTGGGGCATACGGGTAAACATATTCAGGAGAATAACCTTGTAATGTATCCTGAATATGTTCAAAATGCATAGGAACATTATTTTCAGTAGCAATTCCAATCGTTGCATTAAATCGAGTAGCTTTTTTGCTTGCTTCAGTACTTTGGCTCAAGATTCCTTTTGGGTAATATAGCTTCTTACCTAAGTTAGATAATAAGTGATAAACATTAGAATTTAATTTTATTAAGTCATCATTTAGCTTCTGTGCAAGTTCGTTCATAATATCTCTCCTTTAAAGTTAACTAACCGTAATTTTAAGAGGATTGAACTAATTGCTTCTATTAATATAGTATTTTCATCCAATGTTCCAATAGATATTCGGATATGTTCGGACATTCCCCATGTATCGCCATAACGGACAATTATTCCATGAGCAAGAAGCTGCAAGTAGAACCCTTTCCCTCCAATTAATTTAGGATACAACATTCATACAAACAGAAATATTTAAACTTTATTGTGAAAAGATAATTGTGAATCGATTCACACAGTTTACCGATTAATCTTCATTATTTTTTGCCATGTATATGGATATTACAAGAATCCACTTCTCCATAATAAAGGATTTTGAATTTTTTTAACCATCCAATCAACCACTTTTTTAACCGTCCACTTGTCATACAAAGTAAAAAGAATCATGAAACTATCATGATTCTTTTTAGGAATAAAATGATAAACTGTATAAATGGAATTAAAGGAAATTAAGTGCTTCCGCAAACCTTTTAATTCCTTCATTTATTGATGCTTCATCTTCCCTTGCAAAAGTAAAACGGACAAAACCCTTTTTAGACCCCATCGTGGAACCCGGGACAAAAATAACCCCTCTCTTGATTGATTCCTCTAATAATTGCATTTCATTAAAGTCTTTATTTAGCCTGCACCATATATGGATGCCTCCCTGAGGGATATTAAATTCAACTTGATCCTTTAAATAATACCTAAGGCTAGAGACAATTTGATTTCTTCTTTTTTCTAATTCTTTTACCAAGCTTTTAATATGAAAATGAAAATTTTCTGATTCTAAAAAATCATTTGCTATCCATTGTGTAAAACTGGCATGACCAAAATCAATTTGCTGCTTTGCATCGGATAATCTTTCAATAACAGGTCTCGGACCAATAATCCAACCAATTCTTAACCCAGAAGCAACGATTTTTGATAAAGAGCTAATATATAAGACATTTCCGTGAACATCCATCGATTTTAGTGTGGAGATCCTTTGCCCTGTAAAAGACGTTAAACTATATGGATCGTCCTCGACTACAGGAATACCATGTTCAGAAGATATTTCTAATATAGCTTTCCGTTGGCTTTCATTAAGTAAAGCTCCTGTTGGATTTTGAAAAGCTGGATTCAAAAATATCATTCTAATTCGATGCTTTTTATGTAATGACAGTAAATCCTCCGGGTTTATCCCATCTTTGTTTACTGGTAAAAAATAAGTTTTAAGTCCCGCTGATTTAAAAATCGGGAGATTGTAGCTATAAGAGGGATCTTCCAAGGCAACTGCATCTCCTGGTTTTAATAGGCATTGAACAACCAAGTGCAATGCTTGTTGTGCTCCAGATGTAATTAATATAGATGAAGGATTTGTTTCAATACTCCGATAGTGCTTAACATGCTTTGCAATAGTCTCTCGTAATATTGCGTTACCCTGTGGATGATCATAACCTAAGCTTCCAATAAACGATCTAGTCGAAGTAATCCCCCGTAAGGATTTCAGCGGAAAAAGATCTTCCGAAAGTTCCCCGCTAGCTAGATTAATTAGCTTATGATCTACCGCTTCTTTTCGTATCCTTTGGGTTACAGGTAGATTAGGTAAAAACGATCCAGCTTCAATATACCTGTTCCAGCTCGGAATACGTTTCTTGGTAATCCCCCATATATCTTTACTGATCGTCGTCCCGCTTCCTCTATTTCTTTGGATAAGGCCATTTGATTCCAACTCGTCATATGCTGCAACCACTGTACTTCTGTTTATATTAAGGTCCTTAGCTAATTTTCTTTCGGAAGGTAATGGTTTATCCGGAGGAAATGTACCATCTGCAATTCCATTTTCTATATATTCAGCAAGTTGTTTATAAATAGCTTTTTTTGCTTTCCGTTCTGGTTTCCAATCCATATACTACAGTCCTTATGATCTTGATTTGTTTGTTAGTCTAATTATTATATTCTTTATATATTTTTTTAATCAGTTATACCTAAATTTCTAAAAAACCTATCATCTATACGACAATAGGTTTTTTAAAGACTACTAGGTGAAAAACACAATAAATATTCCAAGCGCAATTAAAAGTACTGGAATAAAAATAGCATAAATTAAAGTTAAATTTGTAGTGTTTCTTTTTGTGGAGCTACTATATTTTTCGTCTCCTTTTCCAGCTAACAATAATGTTGAAATAATTGCTATTATTATGACTATGAATACCAAAATAGTTAAAATCCCCATGTTACACCTCTTAAAACGTAAATATAGTTATATATAATAATTGAACAAGGATCAATTAAGGACAATTTCTACAGTCTTTTCGGAAGTGAATCTTTTTAAACAATTATAGTACATGGATAACAAATAGAAGCCATCCAATTGTCTTAAAATTTTACCATCCACTTTTTATATTAAAACTCCATAATTACCTTCATAAACCTATTTCCCGGATTATCAAAGAAACATAACTGATAATAATACCTTATTTACAATTAAATTACATAATAAAAAATATCTTTACCAATAAATAGTTTTATCTTTTTGAACATTTTGTTACATTTTTCACATTTACTTGCCTTTCTAAAATCCTGTGACTAACATGAAAACCAATTGTGAATCATGTTACACGGTAACTCATTATTTTTGGCTATGAAACTACTAAAACAAATGAAAGGGGTTTGTCCATGAAAAAGAAATGGGCTATTCTAACGGTAATTTTTACTATTGTCACTGTGTTAACAGGATGCGAACCGCTAATGGTTTTGAATCCCAAAGGACCACAAGCCCAAACACAGGCTAAGGATATTATGCTTTCTATTTGGATCATGTCCTTTATTGTTATTGTCGTTTTTGGGATGCTAGCTTATATGTTAATGAAATACCGGGCATCAAAACAAAGCAAAAATTATGAACCACCTCATATTGAGGGGAATGCATTCGTTGAAGCGATTTGTGTCGGAATTCCCGTTTTAATCATCATATTTCTCTCAATTGTTTCCGTTCAAAGCAATAATAAAGTTGAAGCCGCCCCAAAAGGATACGAAAATAAAAAACCATTAATCATTTATGCTACATCTTCTAACTGGAAGTGGCATTTCAGTTATCCAAATGAAGATATTGAAACCGTTAACTACCTATATATACCAACAGATAGACCACTAGAATTTAAACTTTATTCAAATGGACCAATCACAAGTTTTTGGATTCCTCAATTAGGAGGACAAAAATATGCAATGTCAGATATGGTTACTACTTTACACTTAGCAGCTGACGTTCCTGGAGAATATATGGGCCGAAATGCAAACTTCAGTGGAAAGGGATTTGCTGAAAATACTTTTGATGTCAAATCAATGCCTGAAAATGACTTTAATAAATGGGTAAAAGAAGTTAAAGAAACGGCTAAGCCCCTTACGAAAGGAAAATTTACTGAATTATTAGAACCTGGCCACCTAGGAAAATTAACATTTACTGGTACACATTTAGAATACCTGCCGCCTAGAACAGCTGAAAATGGCGGGCATAACCATAGTTCAATCGATTCTTCTGAACATTCTAAAGATGAACACGCTGAACATATGCAATAATTAAAGTTTTCAAAGTTGCTATTACCGAAAGGAGTCAGAATGTATGGATTACTTTGATCGATTTGCTATTCCTCATCCAAGTCCTGCGATTTACGCATCGATGGTTGCCATCGGTCTTACTGGTATCGCTATTATTGCAGGTTTAACCTATTTCAAAAAATGGGGTTATCTATGGCGTGAATGGTTAACAACCGTTGACCATAAACGGATCGGCATCATGTATTTGATATCGGCTTTACTCATGCTTTTCCGTGGTGGTGTAGATGCGATTATGATGCGTGCTCAAACCGCCGTACCTGATAATAAGCTGTTAGATGCCCAGCATTATAATGAAGTCTTCACAACTCATGGGATTGTTATGATTATTTTTATGGCTATGCCATTTATCTATGCTTTAATGAATTTCGTTGTTCCATTACAAATCGGAGCACGTGACGTTGCATTTCCACGATTAAATGCACTTAGTTTTTGGTTATTTTTCATGGGTGCGATGTTATTTAACATCTCTTTCGTTATTGGCGGTTCTCCTGATGCAGGTTGGACCTCTTATTTTCCGCTAGCAGGAAATGATTTTAGTAAATCGGTAGGAACGAACTATTACATGCTAGCCCTACAGATAGCAGGTCTTGGTACCCTATTGTCTGGGATTAACTTTATTACTACCATATTAAAAATGAGGGCACCTGGTATCACCTTAATGAAAATGCCAATTTTCACTTGGTCTGCCTTAACCGCTAACGCTATCGTCGTTTTCGCTTTCCCTGTGCTAACTGTCGCGCTATTAATGGGAACGATGGATCGTCTTTTTGGAACTTATTTCTTTACAACCAGCAATGGCGGTATGGATATGCTTTGGGCTAACCTTTTCTGGGTTTGGGGTCATCCTGAAGTTTATATCTTAGTTTTACCTGCATTTGGGGTTTATAGTGAGATCATTTCAACCTTTGCACGTCGTAACTTGTACGGTTATAAATCAATGGTGGCCTCTATGGTTATCATATCATTTCTTTCATTCTTAGTATGGACACATCACTTCTTTACAATGGGTCAGGGAGCACTAACTAACAGTATCTTCTCGATTACAACAATGGCGATTGCGATTCCAACAGGAATTAAAATCTTTAACTGGTTATTTACTCTTTGGAGAGGAAAAATTGTTTTTACCGTTCCAATGCTATATTCAGTAGGCTTCATTCCCATTTTTACAATTGGCGGGGTTACGGGAGTTATGCTTGGGATGTCGGCTGCCGATTACCAATATCATAATACTATGTTTTTAGTAGCTCACTTTCACTATACCATAATTCCTGGTGTTGTCTTTGCTATGATTGCAGGACTCACCTACTGGTGGCCAAAAATGTTCGGATTCATGTTGAACGAAAGAATCGGAAAATGGGCATTCTGGTTTATCGCAATCAGTTTTAATGTAACTTTTTTCCCGATGTTCTTTACTGGTTTAAATGGCCAAGCTCGCCGTATGTACACATACTCTGAATCTACAGGATTTGGACCATTAAATTTACTTTCATTTATTGGAGCACTTGGACTTGCAGTCGGATTTGCTTTACTTGTTTACAATATCTATTACAGTACTCGTTATGCATCTAGAAATATTAGTTCAGATCCGTGGGATGCACGTACTCTTGAATGGGCTACTCACAATCCTGTGCCAGCCTATAATTTTGCGATTACACCACAAGCCGAATCAATTGAAGCATTCTGGGATTCTAAAATGAAGGGACATAAGTTATTCCCAGGTGAATATAAAAAGATTCATATGCCTAATAACAGCGGGGTTCCATTTATCATGTCTTGTTTCTTCTTCGCTTGGGGTTTTTCATTTGTATTTGGTATGTGGATACCATTAATCATAACAACAATCGGAATTCTTGCATGTATGGTTCACCGTTCATTCACACAAGATCATGGTCATTATATTTCTGTTAAAGAAATAGAAAAAAAAGAAAAAGAATTGCGAGGCGCTTAAAATATGAAATTAGAAAACTCGCTGCCACTAGAATATAAAACACACCAAAATCAATTAAATATCTTAGGTTTCTGGATTTTCCTCGGAGCAGAAATTATGCTTTTTGGAACACTTTTTGCTTCATACTTCACGTTGGTTGATCGTACCGGTACCGGCCCAACTGGTGTAGAGATATTTGAAATTACTCCAGTATTAATTGAAACATTCGTGCTTTTAACAAGTAGTTTTGTCATCGGGCTTGGAATTCACGCTATGCGCCTTGGGAAGAAAACTGCAATGATGACATTTTTTGCTGTTACACTACTTCTAGGTTTAGTATTCTTAGGATTTGAGATTTTTGAGTTTGTTCACTATGTTCACATTGGGGCAGGACTACAAACAAGTGCTTTTACAGCCATACTATTAACAACATTAGGAACACATGGTGCGCACGTAACATTTGGTTTATTCTGGGGATTATGTATCCTCATGCAGATTAAAAAACGAGGATTAACTACAGAAACAGCTAATAAAGCATTTATCTTTTCTCTTTATTGGCATTTCCTTGATGTTGTCTGGATCTTTATCTTTAGTTTCGTCTACTTGAAAGGAATGATGTAAAATGAAAGAATTATTCCCTCTAAAACAGGTTATGGGCTTTACATTTTCCATTATTTTCACTCTAATTGCTCTTGCTGTTTACTTTATTAACATGTCATTCTCTCTAGGGATGACGGTTCTTTTAGTGACAGCTTTCCTGCAGGCAGGTCTTCAATTAGTGGTGTTTATGCATGCCGGCGAAACCGAGGATAAAGGAGCAATTTATACAAACATCTATTATGCATTGGTCATTGCCCTTGTAACTGTCTTCGGAACATTACTTTGCATGATCTGGGGTTATGTATAATACGTATATTAATAGGGAGCGTCATTTTTGGCGCTCCTTTTCTATTTTCATTTACCTTTCTTTAATACCTTTATCTTGTTTCTACAGGTTCTCTTCTGTAGCTAAAAAAACAAAAAAAATTGCACCTATAATTGTTTCAGATTGTCTATTTACCTGAATAAATTCTAAATACTTACATTAGGTTTACGGAAGGCGAGCCAAGAGATAGTTAGTACATACATCACGGCAACAGGAACCGCAACATCAATTCCAAATGTTCCACCTGTAATCCAAATACTGTCCGATGTAAACCTGAATATTACGAGTGAGGAGTGGTTTTGATCGCTTGCCGAAACAAATTGTACAATTTTGGAGTTCATGAAAAAGTTCCATATTATATGCACCACGACCGCATTCCAGACAACTCTTGTCTTATAAACAATAAGTGAAAATAGGATGCCTACCAAGGTACCTCCGATAAGGATCAAACACACATCAAGTAACTGCTGCCCATTGACTGTAAGTAAATGAAGCGCACCAAATAAGACCGAAGTCACCAAAATAGCCGTTACCGCATTCCATTTATCTTCGATTAGCTTAAACAAATAGCCACGAAACAAAATCTCTTCGATCACCCCTGCAGAGCATGCCGTAATGAAAGAGCCAATAATAAACGTTAGCACAGTATTAAGAGGAAGTTGATCTTGCTTTTCAAAAACGACGTATTGTGTGAGTATATAAAATACGAATACTGTTAGCGGCAATGCTAAACCAACAAGGACCCATATTTTTTCAGTCTTGAAAAGTTGATGAATACCAAAATATGCACTCGATTTTTTAAAGAACAGCCTTGCATACAACCAAAGCAGTCCAACAGTAACTCCAATACGTATAAGTTCTTTAACAATAATCCGAATGGTGCCGTTATCAATCCCGTCCGTCAGAGGATTCACAAAAATAGCTGCTGCCAAAAACAAGATAACCATAACTAAACAATGCATCATTACTTTTCCCCAGTGCATTTCTTTCGCTCCTCTTTTAGTAGCTTACGAGCTAACATCAAAGCTGGAAAAATAAAGTACATCCATCTAGCATTAACCTCTTTACTAATTTAATCATACGTTCTGACTGGATATATATGAATATTAAGAACAAAAAATATACAACCTAGTCTAAGCACCCAATTTATTAAAAGAGGCTTAACCCATTGAACTGCTTCATAAATTGTTAGACACATCGACTAACATTTAACTCCGATTGCTGGGCCGATCCACCGTAAAAGTTAAGTAAACGGTGACTTTTCCGTTCGATTAGGTCAAAAATGTACTATTCAATTGGGAGAGTAAATTTTTCTTATTTCTACACTCTATAATAATCTGCTTTCCAATTAGTAATCTGTTTCTTAATATCATCTGGGCTTAAATTTTGTGAAGCTGCCCTTACACTTAGTTCAGGAAACTCAGCATCACTAGCAAAACGAAGAGCAGTAATTTGACCTATTGTAAGTTTTGAATCTAGTAATTCTCCTGTCAAAACATAATGACGAAGATTCTCTTCTGCTCTAATCGCTCGATCCTGCACCTTTAACGGATATTGTCGAATTAATAGGAACATGATAACCAAGATCACCACGATGGCTAAATAAAGGATAGCTGATAGGCTGACTCCGTTCCTAATGACGAACCATGTTGCTCCCACCAATGTAAGTAATAATAAGAATGATAAGATAAGATGAAAAAGTGGATGATATCTTCGGTGATTTTTGTAATTTTGATTCATTTGTTTTCCCTCCTTAAAATGCTTTTTTATTCCCATTTAAATGTATAGCTAGCAATCACAAATGCAGCTACTACCCAACCACCTAAAATGGCCGCTTCCAGCCCTAAGCTACTCCAGGCTGCCCCTACATTCATAATTTCACGCAATGCTGTGCTTAAATGTGAAATCGGCAGCAGCTTTACGATAGGCTGAAGAAACTCCGGCATATTTCTTATTGGGAAGAAAACCCCCCCTAAAAACAACATAGGAAAAGATAAAACTCCTGCTATAGGTGCAGCACTTTCAGGTGTTTTGGCAATTCCCGCAATGATAAAACCTATTGCCATAAACGCAAGTGTTCCAAGTATGATAAAACTTATTAAGGTGAACCAAGAACCACGAATTTCCACCCCAAATAGGAGATGGGCAACGAGTAATACAATCAGCGCTTGCAATCCATTCATTAGCAGCCTTGCAGTAATTTGTGCTGCAATGAAAGTAGAGGCTTTGAGTGTAGTTCCTTGCATCCTCCGTAAAATCCCCCGCTCTCTCCATGCAGCAATCTGACCAGCTACCCCATTCATGTTGTTACTCATAATCATCATCGCGACAATTCCTGGAACCAAGAAATCAATATATTTTAAATGAAGAGCTTTGATTCCGTGAGATTCCATTTCAACGACAGGCGCATAGGAAACCCTTTGTTTGCTGACCTCATCTATTACTCCATTGACAAGCGCCAATCCTACTTGTGATACAGCAAAATTCGTATCATTATAATAAACCGGGATGGTGAAAGGCAATGGTTTTGATCCACTATTTTTTAAACTAGATTCATAGCCCTTAGGAATGGTAACCACCAGCTGAAAATCACCATTTTTCAGACTTGTTTGTGCTTTTTTTTCATCTTTTTGTAACACAAGATGAATGGCTTCATTATTGCTAATAGCGTTAACAAACTCATTTGAGAACGATGTGTGATCATGATCAATTACTCCGATTGTTAAAGAGATTCCATTTCCTTTACCTAAAAATAAACCTAGCATGGACATAAGCAGGATTGGAAAGATCAAAGTCCACATCAGCACTTGGCGATTTCTGAGAAAAATGCGCAGTTGCGCAAGTGTTAATTGCCAGTAAGCCTTCATGCTTCTCTTAAACTCCTTCCAGTCATATGTATAAATACATCCTCTAGGGTCGCTGTCCTTGTTTGTATATCCACCAGCTGCAGGTTTTTTTCAGTTGCAAAATGGATTAAGCTCGTCAAGGTTTTCTGTAATTGATCCGAATAGAGCAGGTGGACGTCGGATTGCTTTCCAACTTTTTTTACACCTTCAATACTAGAGAAATCAATGAATTCTTCTTCCTGTAAGACTCTAAATTCCAAGGCGCTATCGGATTGAAGACTTTTCACTAATTGAGTCGGTGTATCCAAAGCAATTAGTTCGCCTTGATCCATAATGGCAATTCGATCACATAAAATGTGCGCTTCATCCATATAATGAGTGGTTAGCACGATTGTCTTGCCTTTATTTTTCAATTGTAGCACGATATCCCATAATGTTCGTCTAGCTTGAGGATCTAGCCCTGTTGTCGGTTCATCCAAAAATACAACATGTGGATCGTGAACCAACGCAAGAGCAATCGCTAAACGCTGCTTTTGACCACCTGAAAGCCCTTTTATCCGACTTTTTCTTTTCTCAGTAAGTAACATATCATCTATTAAGGGTGAAATAGGAATATGTGATGGATAAAAGCTTGCGTACATTTGCAGAATTTCCTCTACAGTCAGTAGGTCAAAAAGCGAAGTTGATTGTAACTGTACTCCGATGATTTCCTTTACTTTTGTAAGCTCACGTAATATATCATGTGTACCAATTATGGCTGTTCCTTCATCTGGCTTACGCAGTCCAACCAGCATTTCTAGTGTAGTCGTTTTCCCTGCACCATTGGGACCTAAGAGTCCAAATATCTCTCCATTATGTACTTGAAAATGGACACCCTTCACAGCTTTAAATGATCCATAATTTTTTACAAGTCCTTTTACATCAATAATCGTATCTTCAGAAAAATTCATATAGGTGCCTCCTCCTCCTCTCATTTTAGAGAATGACATATAGTGTGATTAATTATGATTAAAGACTCAAGCATGAACTTAAGTCTTTCTTACTTTTAAGAATAATAAATCCTATCTAGTATCACTAATCTAAAGTCAGATGTTAGCTAGAGATCATTCTTCTCGGCTATTTTTCAAATTGTTGATTGTTCTGCATATTTTTTAAAATTATCTAAAATCGCCTGCCATCCTCCTTGTTGTAACTCAATTGAATTGATAGTTTCCGCATCAAAAGTTTCTTTGATCCTGGTTTCGTTTTCCTGACCTATAAAAGTGATTTTAACTTCTCTTCCATCCACCAGAGTATAAGAAATTACCTCATGGAATTGCACTTCATCATAAATTCCACTAAAATCAAATCCAAAACTGCCATCTTTAACTTCCATTCTTGAAATAAATTTCCCACCAACTCTTAAATCATTTTCAGCAAATGGCGTGTGCCAGTCATCTGAAGCATTGTTCCATTTTATTATATGTATTGGCTCTGTCCAATATTTCCATACTTTTTCTAATGGTGCATTCACTGTTGTTTTTACCGTTATTTTCACTTTATTACCTGTTTCCATTTTGTTTACCCCCAAAAGAACATTTGTTTCTTAGGGTTTCGATGTATCACTTCTCGACCTTTATAAGAATTACGAAAAAAGGTTTCGTCTCTTTTAACGATACCTTAAATTAATTAAAACCTTGTATTACTAGCGTTCAGGATTTTGTGTCTCCAATTAAATGCAGTAGATATTTTTATATCCAAACTTTCAGCTATAAAACCTAAAAAAGCTAAATTAACTGTAATTAGTAGAGTTTACACTATAAATAATACGAAAAACACCCGTCATACTCGTTTACGGGTGCTTTCAATTTAGACGTTAATTAATTTTTTCTAAGGATATTTCTATTTAACCATTTAGTACTACTTTTCAAAAACATTACCAGCGATTAACATAGCTTGAACAGCTTTTGGAAATCCAACATATGCTGCACATTGCATAATAATTTCTTTGATTTCATTTTCAGTAAGTCCTACATTAAGTGCAGCTCGAATGTGAAATTCAAGTTGATCAAATGCTCCTTGAGTGATAAGAGTAGTTATTGTTATGATTTCTCTCTTATCGTAAGATAATCCTTCCCTTGCATATACATCTCCAAATCCGAATGCAACAATCATCTCCCAAAAATCAGGTGATATTTTCTTCATTCCTGATATGTTTTCGAGAGCTTCTTGAGAAACCATCTTCTTAACGGTCGAAAGACCTAAATCAAATCTATTATTCTTTTCCATCTTATTGCCTCCCCATAGTTGGTGGAATTTCATCTTGGTTGACTATTACCTCTACAACAACCGGCTTTTCATTTATTTCAATCAAATGTAAAGCTTGATCAATTGCCTCTTTTAAATCGATAGGAGTATAGCATTGAAAAGAATCCAATCCCATTGATTGAGCAAATAATGATACATCTAATGGTGTTTTATACACAGCCCCAACGGATTTACCATTCATTTTTCTCATACCCTTTTCAACCATATCTAACATACCATTATTTAAAACAATAAAAAGTACCGGCGAATTATAAATTAAAGCGGTTGAAATTTCAGTTCCGTGCATGAACATACAACCGTCCCCAACCAAGCAAACAATTTTTTTATCAGGTGCTGCTATTTTGGCTCCAATAGAATAACCTATTGCATGGCCCATAGCTCCAAAAATATCATCAAAAAAGAATGTAGCTGCTTCAAAAATATCAAAATATTTAATACCGTAGAAAGTATGACTACCATCATCTCCAAAAACAATTGTATCATCAGGGAGAGAATTTCTTATCACTTTTACCGTAGTTTCAGCCGACATACGTTCATACCGGTCATTTATCTTTACTTGATGCTGTTGTTTAGGTATTAGAAAATCTGAGTTTTCTGTGTCCGTAACATCTTTCAAAATAAATCTTAGATTTGAACGAATATCACCTAACACAGGAGTTGTAGGGACATCTATTGTTTTACCGATAAAAGTTTGATCATAATCAAAATGAATAATATGTTTAGGATACATTTCCTTTGAAAAACCTGCAGTAGACATATCACTCAATTTTGATCCAATGACTAATAATAAATCAACACCCTGCAAGAGATAATCATTTGCTTCCTTTGAACCACCTAGCCCGAATCCTCCTAACGAGAGCAGATGATTATTAACAAATGTTCCTTTTCCACCAGGTGTTGTAATGACTGGTATCTTCCAATTTTCTGCAAGAAGACGAACCTCTTTATATGCTTTACTTGAATGAACTCCTTTTCCTAAAAACATGAGAGGTCGCTTAGCTGAATTTAGGAAATCAACAACTTTATCAAGTTCAGGTGAAATCATTTCATGAGACACAGGGAAATCTACTTCGAAAGGAACAATCTCTTCTGTTAAAATATCAAAAGGAATAGATAAATGAACTGGACCTTTAATACCTGAAACTGCTTTTTCAAGTGCATGTTGTAAATAGATTTGTAACATGTCGCCTCGATCGACTCGAACACTAAATTTAGTTACATGCTTAAACAATTCAACTAAATCCGTACCGAAAACAGTGGAATCCTGTCCCATCGGCTTACCAGTATCTTTCATACCTGGATGCCCTGTAATAATAAGCAATGGAATATTTGATGCCTTCGCTTGTCCAGCTGCTGTAAGTAAGTTCGTTCCACCAGGACCTGAAGTACCAATTGCTATTCCTATCTTATTATTCATTAAAGAGTATCCAGATGCAGAAAAACCTCCACCAGTCTCATGCTTACTCAATACAAATTCTATACCTTGCTGATCTGCAGCATAAATTATTGGGGAAATAGCTTTACCAGGTATTCCAAATATATGATTAATTCCCCATCGTTTAATATTTTTTGCTAGAATAGATGCACATGTTTCCCTCTTACTTATTAAACATTCAGCCTTATCTACTACCATTTCCATCGTGCTATACCTCTCCAACATAATTTATTTCTTTTTACCATGGAGCATAAATTTGTTCAAATTGTTCCGCTTCAATAGGTTTACTAAATAAATAACCTTGAATTTTATCACAATTATTTTTTTTTAAAAACTCTAATTGCTCTTTTGTCTCCACACCCTCTGCAATAACCTGTAAACCAAGATTATGAGCTAAAGTTATGATCGCTTTAACTATGTTAACATCGTTATTATCTTCCATAATATCTCTAACAAATGTTCTATCAATCTTTAAATAATCAATAGGGAATTTCTTAAGGTAACTTAAAGAACTATACCCAGTACCAAAATCATCAATACTAATACAGATACCAATATCTTTCAATTGCCTTAGAACTTTTAGTGAATAAGTAAAATCCATAGCCATTGATTCGGTAATTTCTAAAATTAAATACTTTGGATTTAGTCCGGTTTGATCTAATACTTTTTTCACATAACCAACTAAATTTAGCTTAAAGAATTGTTGAGAAGATAGATTGACTGCAATAGATATTGGTTCCATACCTGAATTTTGCCATTTTTTATTTTGTATACAAGCTTGTTCTATTACCCATTCCCCAATTTCTGTAATTAGTCCTGTTTCTTCTGCTAACTTAATAAATTTATCTGGATAAATTAGACCAAACTTCGGGTGCTTCCATCTAATCAATGCTTCTACTCCAACTATTCTTCCTGTTTTAGTACAAACTTGAGGCTGATAATGCAGGCGAAATTCATTATTCTCCAATGCTTTTCTTAAATCAGATTCAAATTTTAATTCCTCAACCGAATTATTAAACATATCAGAAGTATAGACAACATATCCATTTTTACCTTGAGATTTTGCTTTGTACATAGCAGTATCTGCATATACCATAAAATCTTCTAAAGTTATCTTGTGTTTAGGGTATTTAGCGATTCCAATGCTAACAGTAGTGTGAAATTCATTTGAATTCACAATGAAAGGATGCTTAAATTGCTCCAACACGCGGTCTGCTATTTCAATGACATAATGATCATATTCAAAATCCTTTAATAAAATAATAAATTCATCGCCACCCATTCGAGCGAGTTTATCATTTTCCCCAAGACATCCAACTAATCTATTGGTCACTTTTGTCAGCAATATATCGCCATTAGAATGTCCAAAGGTGTCATTTATGACTTTAAATCGATCTAGGTCTAAAAACATAATAGCTAATTTCGTAATATTTCCGGCATGATTTCTCTTTATAATTGTTTCTATTTCTTTTTGTATGTAACGCCTGTTTGGCAAGCCCGTTAAATCATCATGATAAGCCAAGTAGTTATATTTTTCTTCAATTAAATACCTATCGGTTATATCCCTAAATTGACCAAAAGCACCAATAAGCTTATCATCTTCATAGATCGGCTGTGCATCAAATAAGCAAACTACTTTATCACCATTTTCGTTAATAAACTTTAGTTCTTCATTTTCATATTTTTCTTCAAACTCAATAACACGTTTAAAATAATCCCCTGTTAAATCAGATTCGTAAATTCTCTTTCCTAAAACAGACCCTCTACTTCGATTAGAAATTTTCTGGGCAAAATCATTAAACTCTGTTGTGATACCTTTTTCATCAGTAATGACAATCCCATTTCTTGTCCTGCTTAACATAATTTGATTCATAATATTGAGTTTCTTATTTTGCTTTCTAAGTAACAATTCTCTTTCAATCGAATCTACAACTTGAGAAAGCATGGTTAAAAATAACGGATTTTGAAAAACGATTGGCATCATGATACAAACACTACCGAGTAAATTATCTTCATCCGTGTAATGAAACGCCGCACCATAACAAGCTACTTCAAAAAGAAATCTATGATAATGATCTTCACCTATTAAAGTTATCGGATGTCTTTGCTGTAAGGATAAGCTAATGACATTCGTACCTGTATCTTCCTGGGTAAAAAGACTTCCCTGTTTAATACCAAATTGTTCTATGGTAGTCTTGATTGTTTCGTCACCTACCATATCTAACAAATATCCTACAGAATCGGAAATAACTATCAATATCGGAGTTCCTTTTAATGAATCCAATAGCTTATTAGAAAAATAACTTACAACAGATAGTATATCACTGTATGATTTTCTTTTACTATATAGTTCCTGTTCTGTCATAAATTTTTTCGGACTAGCTATTATCTTTGGATCCATACCACTTTCTTTACACATTCTCTTTGATTCTGTTATATATTTTGGTTCTTTCACACTCATTTTATAAACTCCTCAAAAAATCAAATACAATATTAATATTTTAATCAAAAAAATAATAATGTTCTATATCTATACAAAATAATTAATATTTTTCATTACCGGTAAAAGATTTAATAACTATCTAATTTTGGATTTTTGATTACCCATCAAAAGATAATTTGTAGCACAAGAAAAACCACACATGTGAAACAATCAATGTGTGGTTGGAGACTATCGATAAATTCGAAAAAATCGGATTTATCGACGGTCTTTTTTGTATAATTAAGATGCTGATGCCTAAAAAAATTGTCTATGGATGCGATGCTTACTTTTGCTTTAATGAATTTAAAGAAGATCGCCAACTTGACATGGAATTATGAGGTGTTTTTTCATGCCTAATTTTAAGGTCAAGCACTATATTTCAATGGATTCGAACTTTACAGCTATTTAAACTCATCTCATTTTTCTAGGTGCGAAAGTTGAGTTATAAATAATTCTAATTCCTCTTTAAGATTTTATCATGGGATGGTGTCGATGATAACCATGTATCTCTCGAATATTTTTTAACAATATTTTCCGTATCAATCCTTGCATCTACAGATTTTATTCCAATCTGGGTTATTCTGTTAATACCTTAATTAAGTTCTTGGAATAGAAGTTTGCAATTTCTTTGTTTGACTGATCTTCTCGGGGTTTATACCATGTAGAAATATTGTTTATTGAACCGAGTATTAATAACTTTGCTAGCTTTACATTCTCCGTATGAAAGGAGCCGTCGTTTTTACCATCTTCTAAGACGGATTCAAACAGTTCTTCATAGTAATCTCTTTGTAATAGGACTTTTTTGTGAAGTTCCTCGGACAGCATGTTATGTCTGTTAATAATATTAAAGACGGCATTTTCTTCGATAATGTATAAGACTAAGGACTCAATGGACTTCTCAAGTTTTTTTAAGGAAGTATCATTACTTTCTATAATTTCTTGTAGGTTTTCTATACATTTCGTTGCCACAAGCGTATGGCATTGAAATAATAAATCTTCCTTGCTATTAACATAATAATAAATAGCACCTTTTGTCATCCGAAGTTCATTTGCTATATCTTCAATGGTTGTTGCATAATATCCTTTTTGAATAAATAAATTTGCTGCCATTCTCAAGATCGTGAGCTTTTTTTCCACAGCTCTTTCTTCACGGAAGGAAGACAAGAATCACCACTCCTTTCAAATTACAATTCCTCGTGAACTATCCTAATACCATTTTACAATCAGTTC
>Ga0213822_1000598_pt1 | contig 26673 bp, 31 predicted proteins | sample MC6MC0908MG_FD_179872 | JGI IMG/M metagenome (GOLD analysis project Ga0213822, IMG submission 179872) | Enriched soil aggregate microbial communities from Iowa State University, Ames, United States - MC6-MC0908-MG | ecosystem: Environmental > Terrestrial > Soil > Unclassified | place: USA: Iowa...
TCCGACTGGGCGCTTTGTTGCTGTCGCTTCGCTTTCGCACAGAGCAAAGCTTCCTGGGGGCGTCCGATGAGCCGCTTCACTCGCGTTGCTCGCTCCAGGGTCTCATCTGTGACGCTGATCCCCAAGGAGTCACCCAGCCTCCACTCCAATCAACTTATTTACATAGTATATGTTTTAACAAATGTCATCCACAGCTTTCGGTGATGAGCCAAATATATACTACATTACAAGTATCGTTAGTTATTGAAATTATAATTTAAAATATTGAATGACTATTTTAAGTGCCGCCTTATCTAATACAGTAGCGATTATTATCCCTGCTGAATATCGAATCAAATCCGCAGTAAGAAAACCTTTGCCCAATACCAAAGCCCCGAGCGATGTCCCGCGAATCTGATTAATCCAGTCTTCCTGATACAGCTGGCTAAATTCAATGCCGAAGCTAAACAAAAAGCTGAGCACAATGGCAGGGAGGATGTTCTTACGTACTAGCAACAATCGAAATCCGAAATAGACCATCATAGCCCATAGTATGTCCCCTGCGTTCTGCGCAACAAATGACAGAAGCAGATGGCTCCATTTTCTAGAAGCTAGGCCTAATAAAATGGTGATCCCAATAGCGATCAAATAAGCTATTCGCATGTTACGATATTGGGAGTTAATAGGTTTTTGCTCTTTAGTCAATTGAATCACTCTTTCGGCGTGTTGATAGTATGTATTAAGTTGGCTCTTCACCATAACATATAGTTAATTTCCATCCCGACTCGGCGCTTTCCAGGGACAAAATGTTTTCTGTGCGAAAGCGAAGCGTCAGCAACAAATGTTTTCTATGTGAAAGTGAAACGTCAGCGAACAGGATGTTGGTCACGAAGGCATTCTCACAGGACATGATGGTTTTATTTCATTCCAAAAAGGCTGCTTCTAGATTAGAAGAGCCTAGATTGTTACTTTTTTATCCTTATTAGCCAGAGATTAATTACGAATGGCTTCTATTTTTTCGCAGTCAATCATCAGTCGCATGGCAGTTGCTCCAATTTCTAGGAAGTGTGCGCTGCAGCTTTGGTTATCAAAATATAGGAAGAATATGTTGATAAAACTACTGCCATTCGATAAGAAAACATCTACTAATGTTCCAGGTTCAACGCATTTTAAATGATTGCAAACGCAACCCTTACAATGATTGTCATTTTTCATTTTTTTTTTAGTTCTTGACTATAATCTTTACTTTTTTGTTTAACATCCTTATGATTGTAATATTTTATTTTATAATGATCATCTTCGACAACTTCATAGTTGTCTTCTTTGCTATGATATTGATCATAATAAAACTTCTCAAATTTATGGTAATTGTTAAAATCCCTATCCATCCGCTCTAAATATCGATTATCACCCATTTTTTCACCCTTTCTGTAAGAAAGTAATGCTAGCGCCAGCCAGATATTATTAATTTATGTTGAAAAACCTAGGTGAATTGGTAATTTGTCTATCATCAAAGGCCCATTACGATTGCGATAAGAGGGGAGAATATTATAAAATTTAGATTCAAGTCGAAAAACGTTTCAAAATCTAAAACTTGGACGAACAGTTTTTAAGAAAATTACCTATTTAATGATTTCGCATTGTACTCTTCTTTAAGCAATCCGTATATTTCTAAATCCACTACGCCTTTACCAGACCAAAACGTTGCTTGTCTTAAAAGTCCTTCTTTTAAAAATCCATTTTTCAGGAGAACCTTTTTGGATGTTTCATTTAAAGGCATAACCTCAGCCTGTATTCGGTTAATATTAACTTCCTCAAATAAAAAGTTTATGAGAACTTTTACAGCTTCAGATGCAATGCCCTTACCCCAATAATCCTCTGCCAAAAAATAACCAATCGTCACCATATTCACTTTTTGATTAAAGTCCATTGCTTCAATTATACCGACCAACGTATCGCATTGAGACTTTTGGAAAATGCCCCATTTTACTCTGTGTTTTTTCTGATAATCCCTGTCAAAATGACCAATCATTTTACCCACTGTTTGGATATTATGCTTAGGAATTATCCCACAATATTCAAAGATTTTGTCATTATCATAGATTGCAAATACTTCTTGTAAATGTGCATCTTCAATTTTTTTCAGCACTAGATTTTCTGAGCTTAATAATGGGAAAGCTGCAAACACTTTTTCTACATTCATATGATTCTCTCCTTGCTTTTTTATCGTATATAACTGGCAGTAAACGTCCGAATAGTTCTTGACAACAGGACGTGAAAGTTTACGCTTGTGTTCCTCTATCCTTGAGGGGAAATTCTCTGAATTAAGACTCACTTTATCGGAATGTATATTTTTATTTTCATATCATGTGGAAATGTGGAATTAACTACATCGGTAATCTCAAAATCAGGACCACTATTTCTTTCGTAATTTGAATTCGGTAGCCAAACTCCATAAATATAACGTCTTGTATTTTGAACGTGTTCTGAAGTTCCGTTAATTTTAAATTCCGCATATTTTCCTTCGGGGATCTCAAAATTGACGAAGTTGCCATTTAAAGCAATATCATATTTCTGTACTTCTTCGCCAACAATAAAAGAAAAATGTCCATCTTCTTGAAAATTAGTGGTGATTCCATAAGCCATATTAGGTGCAACTTTATTGGAAATCCACTTATAATACTGATTTTCACCAAAATCAAAATAAAATTGTGGAATATCTACAAAATATTTATCGTCCTGTAGGGTTGTATTGTACACAGATCCTATAATAAGCTTTTTCTGCAGGTGAACGATTTCAGGCTTCTTCATCATTAATTCCCCATTAATTTTATAATCCAAAAAGTATATTTTTGTTTGAAGGGGAATGGTATTTTTAACTTTCCGGTATTTCGCGGGAGTTATACCAAAGTAATTTGCAAAAGCTCGTGTAAATGCCTCTTGGGAACTGTATTGAAAACTAATCGCGACTACTAAGATGTTTGTTGAGGTTGTTACTAATATTTGTGCAGCTTCAGATAGCCTTCTATTTCTAATATATTGTTGAACAGAAAATCCAGTAATTGCTTGAAAAAGTCTTTGGAAATGAAAAGCTGAAAAATAGGATTTTGATGATATTTCTGTAATGGATAGTTCATTCTGTAACTGTTCTTCAATATATTCAATCGAGTTCTGAATCCTTTTAAAATAATCCATACCGAACCCCTTTCTCTTAACAATAATAAAGATAAAGTAAAAATATTTTTTGATAATTTGTGCTAATTTGTTTGGAATTTTTTTAAGAAGAGAATTTAATCATGCTATAAAAATAGACTCTTCACCTAAGCGGGGGTTGATTTCATCCTTACTTTTGGTGATAAGTAATAAAATAATAACATTGAGCAATTTTCTGTAATTATGTATAATTTTACTATATTTTCCTGAAAATGAGTGATTTACGATGATAGTCAGCTCTTTTATTCCATCAAAAAAAATTAAGGTGTGGAAGAACTAAGAATAATAGATTCTTCTGCGCGAAATCGGAGGAATTGACATGTATAGTTATTACGGTCCTTTATGTACAGAACTTTATGATATGACAAAACCAGTAGGATATTCTATTGGTGGGGATATTGAATATTATCTTGAACGATTAAACGGAACAAAGGGAAGAGTACTTGAAGCGGGAGTTGGCTCTGGACGCTTCTTAATCCCTTTACTTGAAAAGGGATATAATGTTGAGGGGATCGACTACTCGCCTGAAATGTTAGATTTATGCCGAAAACGCTGTAAAGAAAGAGGATTCAAGCCAAATCTATATGAAGGTAACTTGAGCAATTTTTCATTAGACTCGAAATATGAAGTGATTGTAATGCCGACAGGTTCGTTTTGTTTAATAGAGAATTCAAAAGATGCGATGAATGCATTAAAATGTATGTATAATCATTTAATACCTGGAGGACGCTTAATTGTAGACTTGCTTTTACCTACAGACTGGCGAACAGGGGAAATTGCTTCATCCTACTATGAGATTTCGAAAGAGGAAGGAATTGCATTAGAAAGAAAATCCGTTGAAATGAACTGGATCGATCAATATACGCTAACCATTTTAAAATATGAAAAATGGAGAAATGGTAAATTAATTGATACAGAATTACAAAGGTTTCCGATACGTTGGTACGGAATAGAAGAATTCCAGTATATATTAACAAGCATAGGTTTTTCTGATATCACTTGCTCCGCTGAATATGTTTACAACAAAAAACCTTCAAAAGAACATTCATTACTTACCTTTGAAGCAGTTCGTAAATAAATAAACCTGCTAGATTTTAGCTAAGAAAATAGCTAAATATCTAGCAGGTTTTTATATTTAATTATAATTCATTTTTTCTCATACCTTGTCCAATGTTACAGATTCCTGTACCGTTGATCGCTTAATATTAAATTCATTCCAGATCGAGTCCTTTTCACCTAGCAATTCCTTCCCATTCCAAATGATGTCGTAAATGTCACCCTCATATGCAATGCCTCGGCCAAATGCAAAGGAAATAAAATAGTCCTTCCAAGATTGGAAGTAAGGGCTAGCGGCATCAGCAGCTCTCTCTATATAGCTCCATGCCTGTTCTTCGGTTATATAACCAACTATGTAGCTCCATCTTGCAATATTTACGGCTCTATCAAAATCCCAGGCAGCAATAGTGTCCACCCGGTCAAAATCGGATTTCGTAAAGGAAAGCTTCTTCATCATCGCTTCTTGGGCTGATTCATAGCATTCCTGCGATTTACCCACTTCCTCCTCTGTAAAAGATTGGCCAGCTTTCAACGCCAGAAGAAGCTCATCATACTTCGTACGGTGCCCTTCCGAAAGCAGCCATTCCAGAGTTTGTACAGCCTCCTCCGGATTACTAATGTCCCAATATGAAGATAGGCCTTCTTTCAAAGTTTCATGATCTATCTTCATCGACAGTATCCGTGGCGACTCAGAGCGGTAAAGAGCGAGATTAGCACCATATGCAAGCAAATGCTGTTTTTCCTTCGGCATAGGGTTAGCCATCTCCATTTCTGCTCGCATTTTTTTATTCTGTTTTTCAATTCGCTTGCTCGCTGTGATCAAACCCACGATAATTAAAATTACAATTGCCACAATAATTCCTACAATAATTAGAAAAATCTTCAAACTGTCACATTCCTCTCCATGTTTTTATTTTGCGCCATTCAAAATAGAATCACTCACTTTTAGTAAAGTATAGTAAAATTATACATTTGCTGTATTAGTTTTACAATGTGACTATTTTATTACTTATTATCATTAGTGAGGATGACAATTGTTGATTGGTATAGAGGTGTTTGCACGATGGATTACTAAAGGGAGGGGACATGAAGAGGAAGTTAGTTAACAAAGTCGCTAGTTTCGATTTTTTGCTTGCTATATTTTTACTGTATAAAGAAAAAATATGATTGTCTACAATTCACTGAGGAAGAAGGGTTTTCCATGCATAAAGATATGAAGTATGGTAGCGACTTTAAATATATTCCAACAACTTCAATTTGGAGTGGAGAAGGTGTAGAAGTATTGCCTGATTAATACCAGCACGATTCAAATTGTTAATATTATGCTTTACGTTGAACCTCATAAAAGTGAATTTATATTAGTGGATGCTGGTATGCCAAAAAGTGCATATAACATTATTTCAATAGCAGATAGGGGTTTGGATCAAATAATCGGCCTCAAGTATTAATTTTGACTCACGGTCACTTCGATCATGTAGGGGCGATAATTGATTTAATTGAATACTGGGGGATGGCGGTTTATACCCATCCTTTAACTGAGGTTTGGCGATTTTCCTTCATGAATGTAAAAAGCTGTAGCAAATAAATTTGCTACAGCGAGAATTGAATCATGCCCTTTGATGGCGCAATATGTTTTATTTTATCATAAAAAACTTTATTATGATGTATTTAGTTTTTTACAAAATTTCAATGTAGTCTGAAATAATTAAAAACCTATTGACAAAAAAATGCAGAATCGTTATAGTTAATTTATTCAACGTTGAATATAAAAAGGTGATTATTATGACAAGGTTATTAGTTCTTGCTATGTTGGGTCTAAAACCAATGACTGGCTATGATATTAAAACAATGCTTGAATTAAATGATGCTGAACGATGGGGTGGTGTACTAATCGGCTCTATCTACAATGCCCTAAAAAAGCTTGAAAAAGATGGCTATATAGAGGTGGCTAGTATTGAATCGACGGGTCATAGGCAAAAAGCAATTTACCAAATTACTGAAAAGGGAAGGGCACATGAGCAAGAATTGATTATCGAGGCTCTTGAAAAATCTTCTGTAGTTTATCCCACAACTTTGTATTCTGGTGTATCATTTGCATTTAAATTGCCAAACGCTCGAGCAGTTGAAGCATTAGAAAAGCAGAAAAAGATTTTAGAACATGAAGAAAAGGCTATCAATGCTGGTTATGAAGCTAAACTGATTGCTATGCAAGGTGAAATGCCAGCGTTAACACAACTAGCATTTGATAATATGTTAGAAATTGTAAAAGTGCAATCGAAGTTTGTTAATCAAGCGATTGACATTATGAAAAAAAATAACTCTCTCGAATGAGGGAGTTAAAAAATAGCCATATAGTCAACGTTGAATATACAAAGTTAACTTATTTCTGCAGGCGTTTAGAAAGTTAAAGCTTGGTTGATTCCCGACGCAATTATGTCGAGGCAAAATTGATAGGAGGAGAGAAAATATGAAAAGGCTAATTAGTGCTAGACAATTAACGAAAAATTATAAGGCAAGGTGTGTCGTTGATCATATAAATGTTGATATTCAAGAAGGTGAAATAGTAGCTTTAATTGGCTCAAATGGTGCTGGGAAAACAACAACCATCAGTATGCTTCTTGGTATTATTCCTCAGGACAGTGGAACAATTGAATACTGGACATCCGATTATAAAAAGGAAATAGGCACGCAGCTTCAATCAACACCATTTTTCGAAGGCTATTCCGTAGAAGATAATATGAAATTATTTGCTGCATTTTATGGAATGACATTATCAAACAAGATGATTGAAGACAAGCTCGCAGCCTTTGATTTACTGCATGTTAAAAAAACGCCTGCAATCAAACTGTCACTAGGACAGCAAAAACGCTTAGCCATTATCGTGACATCTTTGCATAATCCTAAGCTAGTCATTTTGGATGAACCTTCTGCAGGATTAGATCCAAGGGGGCAAAAGGAAATTCAACATATCATTAAGCGCTTAAAAGAAAGTGGCGTTGCCGTGTTATTTTCTTCCCATGATATGTTGGAGGTTATGAATGTGGCTGACAGAATTTTAATCATGCATCACGGAAAAATAATAGCAAATGGTTCACCTGACGATTTAATAGCACAATACCAAACTCAAAATTTAGAGGATTTATTTTTTGAATTAACAAAGTGAGGAGTGAGAGGATGAAAACTGTTTTTTTATTAAACTTAAAATCCAGCATGAAAGATATGTATTTACTATTTTGGTCAATTTTAATGCCATTCGCGGCGATTATTGTGTTAAGGATATTTTTACCGAACTATTCAGGAGATTATATAGAAGGAATCGTTGCTGTTAGTGTATTTTTTTATTCATTTATGACTACAGCTTTTATAGCGTTATCTCAAAGAAAACGAGGCGTTTATAATTTACTGCACGCAACACCCTTGCCTTTATGGAAATATATCGTCAGTGTTTCGAGTTCATGGTCTGTCATAGCTATTATCCTGTCATATATAGTGCTGTTATTCGCTTTAGTCATCAATCAATTGAAATTTTCCATATATGTTCTTCTCTATATGACACCAATTATTTTAATAGCTTCGTTAAGTTTTGTTTTTTTAAGCTTTTTTATTTCAAGTCTCGTGAAAAATGAAGGACATTTGAGTATGACAGCTAATGTTCTGATGATTCCAATGCTCCTTTGTAGTAATGCATTTTTTACAATGGAAAAGGCGCCAGACTTTATACAATATATTAGTCTAGTAAATCCATTTGAATGGTTTTTAAATGGCATTAAAGCTGCATTTCTAAATAATTTTAGTTTATGGGGGGAATCTTTGCTCCTCTTAATAGGATGCCTTGCTTTGACACTAATTATTTCCTTAAAAACATTTAAGTATAGTGATCAATAATTGTAAAAGCAATAAATTAAATGACCAGAACTCAAAGTCTGGTCATTTTGTAATGTGCACCAGCATACTCAACAACTAGGTGGTGAAAGTCCACTACAGGCTTTATAGCTCAGGTTACTTCGTTTCGTTTTTTAAAATTTTGTCTCCTTGACGGGGTCACTTTAACTTCTTTCAACAGGAGTCTAAACACCCGCTGAAAGAAGTTAAAGCCTCTGATGGATGTCACGGAATCGGAAAGGAGTTCTTAGGCTAACTGACCTGCATCGGTAAAAACGCCACGTCCTGTGGCATTACCGAAATGACCGACATCGTGTCGGCCCTCGTGCAGGCCTAAGTACAAAGCCGATTCCGGAAGCAATTATGCCGTGGCATAATTGCTATATTCAGGGCTCTTTTGAAAATCAACTTTATCTACAATTTTTTCTGTATCATTTTATTTGTTATATTTCTGAAGGAATACCTTGAGCTTCTCGTAAGTAATTTGGGTATTCAAACTACCTAGTACTCCATCATAAACATGTTCAGCTTTCGGAAGATAATAGATTTCATGAGAAACATTATTCTTTGAAAGTTCCCTGTCCAATATTATAGCTTGTTCTGTTGGGACAAGACTATCGCTCGTTCCTAAAAACATAATGGTAGGTGGTGTGTGTTCACCAATATAATTGACAGGAGAAAGCTTTTGATAACGATCAGGAAATTGTGAAGGTGTGCCCCTTATATACTCTTTCATAACATTTTGCACATAGCCCGGACTAGGGTTATTCTGATAAAACTTTGTCATATCTGACGGTCCATAAAAGTTAATCACGGTATTAATAGGTACTGAAGGTACATCGGTGGACGGTGGTAAAGTTGTGTCACCCATACTATAAGCAGCAAGCATAGCTAGATTTCCACCTGCTGAATCACCCATTAAGTTTATTTTTTTAGGATCAATTTTGTAAGTATTCGCATGTTCTACTACCCATCCTATTGCTGATTTCACATCAGCTACCTCATCTTTCCATCCTGCTTGGGGAGGCATGCGATATTCTATATCAAAAACAGTAAATCCTAATTCACTTAACCATTGATTCCAATAAGGGGCACTCGCTTTACTACCTTCAACCCATCCGCCTCCATGTACCTTAATAATAGCGGGGGTACGTGTGTTTTTTAATTTTTCATTGGCGGGCCACATATCAAGCTTTAACTCAACGCCATCTGTAGTTTTTCCGTATACGATATCTTTTATAAACGTTGATGATATTTCTGTTTTGTTAAAAAAGTGAGAGTAAAGTGAAACTTGAACATTTTCTTTTTTGGCATAGTTCTCCATTTCTATAATTGGTTCTATAATTAAAAATACATTTATTAACAATAGTGAGATCGAAATGAATTGAGCGATTTTAGCTTTCTTCCAAGAAGCAAGTATTAATAGCACTATGATAAAAAATGTTAGAATTAATAAAAACCATGGAGTGTACAATGCAAGCGTTCCAAGGAAACCAACTACACTAAGAATATTAGTTGTATTAAAAATGGCATATGTGATCATGGCAATAAGAAGTGTTAGTACCATTGAAAAGCCTGTAAGTAGCCACTGAAAAAAACCTTTAGGGCGCCATAAGGTTAATTGTTTTTGTTCCATATTTCAAAATTCCTCCATACTAAAGAATATATTTTATCTCCGACAGTACATATCCTCCAAAAAAATTTATGAACCAAATACACTCGGGTATTAAAGTGCCTTATACAATTCTCTCTTAATATTATATATAGAATCAATTTTTTTATTAGTATAGTTAATCTACAAAAAAGAAATATAGATAAAAAAATAATAGATAGTGGATTTACGTATTAGACGCACACATAAATTATTTATGATTGAAAATGTTATAGATTCTTTAAAGTTTATGAGACCAGAACTCGGGATTGAGTCTGGTCATTTCAGACTGTAGTCAAACACGGCTTTGCGGACTAAACTTAGCATTTTGTGAGGATGAAATTGTAGCATTGACTTAAAAGGGATTTAAAAGCCGAAAATAGAATAATTCACTAAAGACATTAGAGAGAGTGATGGGATGAGTGAAACGCTAATAAGAATAGGAACTACTTATATTCCAGTCAGCAATGTAGGACTGTCTTGTGAATGGTATGTAAGTAAATTAGGTGCAGAATGCAATTATCAAGATAATGATAAAGCCATTCTTAATTTTGCCAATCAAAGTTTTTTTCTTGTTAGATCAATGAACAATCAAAGCGCCAATTTCATTGATTGCTATGGGGAAGAACATTTTTCGCTAACATTTGAGGTGGATGGATTAAGTGCATTAGAGATTATTCGTAATGTTTTTATCGATAAAGGAGTTACAGTTGGAGAAGTTGAAAATAGGGGACATGCGGGAAGAAATTTTGTTTTTTATGATGTAGACGGAAATAAATTCGATGTATGGAGTGAGCTGAGTCCTACTTTTAAAGAAAAATTCAAGGAGGAGAAATATGAGTAAACCTATATTGAAAGGAGTAGAAGCCATATTTATTCCGATTAAGGATCCTGAATTATCTGCTACATGGTATGATGAAAAACTGGGATTTACACTTCTATATATAGAAGAAGGCGCGGCAGTTATGAAAATTGATGAAAATTCTCAAACGGTCGTATGTTTAGTAAAAGCCAAAAATCATACACCACTAAATTTCCCGGACAATTATTTTGGCGTCGGAAAATACTTCAATTTTATTTCGCAAAACATTGAAGAAACTTATCAATCATTAATTGAAAAGAATGTAAGAGTTAATGAAATAGATGGAGAAGGACAGACGAAATTTTTCACCTTTTATGATCCTGATGGAAATCCACTAGGAGTTTGTCAATAAACTATATAGAAACACTATTTCCTGAACAGTAAATCTATAGAGGGTCACTTATTATTATAAGTGACCCTTAGTAACGAAGCTCGGAGGTGTAAGACTAAACCATCTTACATTACTAACATATGATACGATGTTATTCTTACATAGTTAATTGCCTGAGAAATATTTTGAAAATAAGTAACTCACTTTAAAGCCATAAAAGTTGCAGGGTTCAATTGTTCAGATTCTATCACGATGGCAGTTAATCCTTTATCTGATTTTGTTTCATGCCATTCGTCCTTCTCCCAAAAAATTGCGTCACCTGTTTGGACTTTAAAATATTGTTCCTGTTCGTTTCTTACATACCCCTCACCATCTAAAATTAAGAGAAGCTGGGGGACTACAGCTTGATGATAGCCTATAATACCGTTTTCTTCTAAATACATACAACCGATACTAGCTGATGCATCGGTGTTGATAATCCGAGACATGATAAATTTTGAGTTAAACTGTGAGATGTTTTTACCATGTACTTTAGAAAATTGATAAAACTTCATTAAATTCCCCCAAAACTTCAATTTATTTTTTTACAGCATGCACGTAATGAATCGTTTCAAAGGCTGTTAGATAATCTTCCCGATTGTCAAAGTAAAGCTCATTAATGTTACTTGGAGATAAATGCTCATAAATAAGTAGTCCTGAATTTTCTAACATTTTTTCCATTTCTTCATAAGTAAAACACGATTTCATCGGTTCACCACTTGCTGCAGCCATTTTCACCATGTTGTCCACTCGATTAGAGAGTCCTTTTTCTTTAAATAAGTTTTCGTCTGCATAATCCATTACTATAGAGCTTCCAGATGGTAAATTGGCAAACAAATGCTCAATCAAGCTTGAAGTTTCCTCTTTCGTTAAATAATAAGAAACACCTAGTAGACTAAAGAAAGTTTTATTGTTGTCAAAGCCACTATTTATTAGATTTTGATGTGAAAATTTTTTTGTGAAGTCCATCGCAACAAAATGTACATTACTAGGAAGTTTAAAATGAGCTTCATTTAATCTTGTCTTTTTAAATTGCTGTGTTGCTGGATGGTCGATTTCAAAGATTTCCAAAATATGTTCAAGTTCTGGGTGTCTAAAACTAAAAGTATCTAATCCTGCTCCGAGAATGACATATTGTTGTAAGCCTAGCATTACTTCATTCAGTAATACTTTTTCACAATATGCTGCACGTGCTAAGGGCGTAGGGGAGAGTTGAATTTGAACAATCCATTTTAATAGTTCTTCCGTATTTCCGTTTAGTTTTTCTGCGATTTCTTTGTTAAAAAACTGTATGCCTTGCACCATATTTGTTTGAATATCATTAAATTCTTTTTCTGTGATTAAATCTTTCGCTAAATAGTCATCAAAAATTTTAGGGGTATCGAATTGGCTATGATAAGCTCTGCTAAAGGCTGAGATTAATGAAGTTAAACTGGATTCACCTTTGTTCATGCAAATACACTCCTTATAAAAAAAATAGGATTCCCCCGGCCAGGAGAACCCTATTATAATAATTTATTCTATAAAAGTAAATTATTGTATAAAATATTTTTTTTGTCAAGTTTTCGGTATTGGGAGCATTGAAATTTGAGTTTCCTCATTCTTAAATTTCCAAAAAAATCTATTCACAAGTTCTACGTAAGTGAAAGTAAATACTAGGGCCACTTAGACTTCAGGGACCCTAGTAATAAGTTTCATAGGTGTAAGGGCTATATTAGTTGAAAGAACCATTTCTTTAAACTAGTCAGATTCAATTCGGATAGCTTGAATGTCTTGGCAATCGACAATAATTGTTGAACCAGGTTCAGTGGTTGGATCTGTGAAAAACGCGCAACAATCTTTTTGATCGAAGTTAATAAATACAACATCTTCAATAATTTGACCCCCCAATAAGAAAAGATCTACATCTGTCTGAACTGGTAATTTCCTTAATTGATTACAAACTTTTTACGCATATTACTATTAACATTTCTATTAATGCTCATGTTCAAACTTCCTTAGTTTATTAAAGAAATAATAGCCTTACACTTGTAATATATGATTGCAAGATGAAGATTGACTGGCAATTTGTCTATGAACAATTAATTAAACAATAAAGGCGTGTAATGACGGAAGTATTAGCAAGGGCATATAAAAAATACCGTAACGGAGGATGCTGTATATCTTCTATTGATTACCTCTTCGTGATCAATATTGATATAGTAGGAAATCATCATTATTTCACATAACCTACTAAATAGTAATTTATTAAAACAGGCGTGTTGATTAGGGAAAAATAGTTTGTTATTAAAGTTTCTTATTATGGAAAATTATGATAAAATTTTATTGTCTGAAAATTATTTAAAGACAATTTTGTTTAGGGGGTATGTATGATGACAAACAAAAATAATGTTAGCGTGATAAATAAAAAGAGGAAAACGTCTAACTAATGATTATATAGCGTTTCCTCAAATTGAAAGGGGAAAATTGTGTGAATCAAGCATTACTCATTATTGATGCTCAACAAGAGTTAATTGACGGTAATCAGGAGGAAAGAGCTGTTTTTAATAAGGAACAGCTTGTTAGGAATATCAATTTAGTTATTGAGAAAGCCAAGGAATCCAATGTTCCGGTTGTGTTTGTAAGGGATCTCGATGTTGCAGAAGGTAAAGGTACTGGGTTTGATATTCATAATGGAATTAATGTACCTATAGAAGCAAAGATTTTCGATAAAAAGGCAACAAATTGCTTTCATGGGACAGGGCTTCTAAATCATATACAGTCTCAATCGATTATACATGTTGTTGTGATGGGCTGTTCAACGCAGCACTGTATCGATAGTGCAGTAAGAACCGCGACAATTAATGGTTTAGATGTTACCTTAGTGGGTGATGGACATTCAACAGTTGACAGTGATGTTTTAAGTGCAGAGCAAATTATCAAGCATCATAACAGAACTCTTCATGGTCATTACAATGTTGACCATTTTTCTGTTGTTAGGAATGCAGAAGAAGACTTATTTCAACCTACACATGATTCGTATCGATAAAAATATCAAAGGGCACTCATATTTGATTACGGGTTCGGCTGATGGGGAGAAAAACACTAAAAGTAATGTGAAAAACAACTTAATTGACACTCATTTTAATAGTAAGTTAGTAGCATAAACGGCAGAAAAAAAGCGCTTAGTAATCTAAGCGTTTTTTTGTGTAATAATTTATTAACCTAATTGAACTAATGTCCCCGTTTGACTGACTAAGGTTATTAAGTATCACCGTAGTATTCTGCAAAATGTAAAAATCCAAATTTCCTTACAAGAAAGTTTTTTAATTCGCCCTGAGTAGCTTTTTCTATTGGAGGATTTGTTAGGGTGTATGCTTTGGCATTTAATTCAGCAAATTTATCTTTATCTATTTCATTATGTTCTTTATCTTCAATAATTCCTGAAGAAATTGCGGCTTTTGGATAACCCATAAAAAATATATGTGTTCTTAATGCCATACTTGGTGTTGAATGCAACAAGATAATTACAACCAAAAAAGAAACAATAATTATAACCTTTTTCTTCAAGTCATCCTCCCCACCAATTGACGTTAATAATCTATAAAATATTTTAACATGAATTTTCCATTACATCGAAAAATTAGGTCTCTTAAAAAAGCTAAACACCTAAGATAAATTATATCTTTTAAATCGAATTTTTTATCAGTAATTCCTAATTGTTGTTCGGACGTTTCCATTGTTCTGTTAGATTTATATGCGAAACAAAAATTGTAATAGGTTCGACGGATTGTGATGGATATTCATACTATTTTATCCAGTTTTGGCACATAGTATATAATTAAAGTGAAAATAAAAAATTTCAAATTAAAAAAGCGCGAGAAATATACGTTTCTAAAATTGATTTCTCGCGCTTTTTATGTTATCCCAGCCTACTTCAATTTGTATGCTGATTAGCGCATTAAAACTTTACTGTACATTATATTGACTATTGCAAATTACATTCATTGTGTTTAATATATATTAAACACAATGAATGTAAAGAGGTGTACGACATGGAAAACACTATATTAAACGATAAGCAGAAGGTATTAATAGAGGATTTTGGAACTTATATAGAATCCTCAGGTGGTGCAAGATCACTTGGCAAGATATGGGGATACTTGTTGATATCAGGTATTCCAAAGTCACTTGATGACATGGTGAACGATTTGCAAATTAGCAAAGGAATGGCATCATTGTCCGTTCGGCAGGGTGTTCAAATCTCTTTATTTCGTAAAGTAGGGATTCCTGGTAGCAAACGAGATTTCTATCAACTGCATTCAGACGCATGGGCATCGACTTTGCATACGAGCATTGCTCAGGGTGTATTGATGGGACAATATTTGAGTAGAGCGAAGGAGTTAGTTCTTGAAGAACAGGCTGTATCAACCATCGATGAGAGTATCGAGTTTTTTGAATTTGTTATTCAACAGACGCAGCAAATTTTAGTTCAGTGGGAAGAGAGAAAGGGTAGTAAGTAGGAGGAATCTTTATGCCAAAAGTTAATGCGAACGGTATCACGATCCATTACGAAATTAAAGGTCAAGGGACGCCCATATTGTTTTTGCATGGGAGTGGAGCATCATGGAAAATGTGGGAGCCTCAATTTGAAGCATTCACTTCACGCTATCAAATGCTTATGCCCGATTATAGAGGACATGGTGAAACGACAAAGGAATTTCCTCATAATAAATACGATCATCATATTATTGTGGAGGATATCAAATGTTTTCTAGATGTACTTGGAATTAGCAAAATTCATGTAGTTGGTGTATCGCAAGGCGGCCAATTGGCTACACTCCTCGCGATAAAATATCCAACATATGTAGATAAGCTTGTAGTCTCTAATAGTTATAGTGAGATGCCCACAATTGCAGCTAACTGGGTACTGACGATATCAAATTTTATATTCAGTCTGCTTCCATACCGTACAATTATAAATCTCATGATGAAATTTTATAAGGACGACGATTATACTCAGCGGATTTTAAGGGAGTCTTTTTCAATTGATAAGAAAATGCTGCTTGCAATGAAAAAAGCACCATTTCCAACCCATACTGATCAATTGCATCGAATAACGTCGCCTACGCTTGTAATGGGTGGTGAAGGAAAAGTTATGACAGGCGTTGATGAAGGGAAAGGATCCCGAACTATTTTTAACCATATTCAACATGCACAACTAGCATTATTCAAAAATGCATTCGATCCATTAAGTACGATGCGCCGAGATATATTTAACGAGATGATTATTGACTTTCTAGAGGATAAACCTTTGAAGCAATATAAGGATGTAGATATTTTCAGTAAATAAAATGGAGATAAAAGGCGGGATAGTATGACCATTTATATCGCACTACTTAGAGGCATTAATGTAGGCGGACACAATAAAATAATCATGGCCGAATTAAGAAGTTCCCTTGAGCAACTAGGATTACAAAATGTGAAGACATATATCCAAAGTGGAAACATCCTTTTTGAATCAAATGAATATGAGGACATTTTGCAAAAGAAAATTCACGATAAAATTAAAGAAGATTTTGGGATATCTAGTGTTGTTGTCATTAGGACAGCAGAAGAATTACAGCAAATTGTTCGTCAATCTCCATTTTCAGAGGAAGAGGTTTCAGAAGCGAGTAATTCCTCTAAAGGGGAATGTCTGCATGTTGCTTTGTTACCTGCAGCTCCAACTAAGGTCGATAGTGACAAGTTCTTAACTTTTACAAATGAAAGAGAACTGGGTGTCATAAATGGAAGAGATGTGTATCTTTTATTCTATGACAGCATTCGAAATTCCAAACTTATTAATAATCTAAAAAAGCTTGAGGTTCCAGCAACTGTCCGTAATTGGAAAACGCTCATGAAACTTTCTAATATGGTCGAAGAACTCAAACAATCTAAATAAAGTGATCGACAGTAAATAATTTCATGATCTGTTCAGAATCTGTTGTGAATGATGTGGAAACCTATCAATGTCATGGTGAACAAATGAACACGCATTAACCCAAAAGCCCGGTCAATCACCAATTTTTGTGTGCCTGGCATTTTTTCGTTTTGATAAATTGGGCATTATAAGGTTGTATCTGGTAGCTAAGCAGAGCGGCTTATTAAGATGACCTGTATCTTAATAAGATAAACTTATGTGAATCTAGAAATATTCATCACTTTTCTTTATGTTATATATTTGATAACGTAAAAGAAAGGAGGCGGAAAGATGAAAATTTTTGATGCACACTTTCACATTATTGATTTTGATTTTCCTATTACTGAAAATCAAGGATATGTACCACCGAGTTATGTTGTAGAAGATTACCAAAAAGACACAGCGACTTATACTATTGGAGGGGGTGCTATTGTATCTGGTTCTTTCCAAGGTTTTGACCAAAATTATTTAGTGAATGCTTTAGAGAAAATGGGTTCGGCATTTTGTGGTGTTACGCAACTACCATTTTCGGTGACCGATGATGAGATTATTGATTTACATAAAAAAGGAGTACGCGCACTACGATTCAATGTGAAGCGTGGGGGCTCCGAAGATTTATCGAAGCTCGATTACTTTGCGAGACGAGTTCATGATTTAGCTGGTTGGCATAGTGAACTCTATATAGACGCAAAAGACTTGCCTGACATTGCCCCAACGATTGAAAAATTACCAGCTATTTCGATTGATCATTTAGGGCTCTCCGAGGAAGGCTTACCTCATTTGTTGAAGCTCGTAGAAAAAGGTGTACGAGTAAAGGCGACAGGTTTTGGTCGTGTGGAACTTGATGTAGAAAATGCTTTGAAATCCATTTGTGCTACCAATCCTGAAGCGTTAATCTTCGGTACAGACTTGCCATCCACACGAGCAAAAAGACCTTTTGCTTATGCAGATGTTGAACTGATTCAAGAATTGTTTGATGCAATGGCTGCGGAAAAAATTCTTTATCAAAACGCGATGAATTTTTATTTCAAGTAATTAAGATAGATGAAACAAATGAAATCGTAGAAATTGCTAACTGCCTTTCACATGATTGTGGAGGGTTTTTATTATGCGTTATGAGAGTAATCGAGAAGGGAAACAGTACGTCATCTCTATACAAAATGTTTTAAACTCTCCGAACAAATTCAGAAGAGAAAATAACAAAATGGTATGATTTCAATAAAAATGGCTTCTACGAAAAATAATATACTTGCCTGGCTGGCTGATGTTCAGTTGGGCTCTTTGCTTTTTATAAAAAATGGCTCTTATATTCTGCATTTAGAAAAATAGTTGTTGGGGGTTAAGAAATGATAGGAACCTGTTTGTAAATTTTTTGATGGGCAATTTAGTCACTTAACCATATAATGTGTAAGAGGCGTTTAAAAATAGTCTTAGTCCGTAGTTCTAAGATTACGCAATTGATTCTTAAAGTGTAGGAGTGTTATTTTGAAATGTTTATAGTGGCAATAGTGATTACTTTAATTTTCGGCAGTATTTCTTATATGCTGTTGAAGCATCCTGAGGGTGCAATACAGATGAGTTCCTTTTCAGATAAATTCAAAAAGAAACCATTTTTAAAGACGTACATAAAGTTTATGGGTTGGTGGTTTTTATTACTTGTGATAGCAGCGTGGATTGTTGCAATCATCTCCTTATTCGAATAGCTTCGTACATACGCTACAGCTTAGCATTGGTTATGCCCTTCTATGGCTTGTTCGTCATAGGAGGGCATAACTATAGAAAAAATACAATTAAATGTATAGTTATTTTTTATTATCAAACTCATATTGGAATACACACATGCGATAGGCGTCTCGATATTTGCCTTCCGTAAAAAATTCTTCTTGCAGTTCTCCCTCAATATGAAATCCTGCTTTTTTGTAAACGTAAATAGCTTTTTCGTTTTCCTTATCAACAATTAAATATAATTTGTGTAGGTTTAAAATATGAAAAGCGTATTTCATTGCCAAAGTAGTAGCAGTATAGGCATATCCTTTACCTTGGCAATTAGGATCAATAATAATTTGAAATTCTGCATTGCGGTGGATCAGGTCAATTTCAACTAATTCCACTAATCCAAGAATTTCATTTTCTTTTTCAAGTATAAAACGTCTTTCACTTTGTTTGTGGATATGCTTTTCAAATAGGTCTTGGAGTTCTACAAAAGATTCATACGGTTCTTCAAACCAATAGGACATGATTCTAGAATCATTATTTAATTTATGAACATACTTTAAATCTTCTCTTTCTAACGGTCTTAACTTAATACTTTCTCCCATAATCAATGATCCTCCTAAAATGATAAAGTTGTATGTTTTACATACAATCAATTATGTCCGTTTCACACTTTAAGCTATATAGTAACTATATAGTCAAGGGGCAAAAAAATTACAAGTGTTAATTTTTTTAAGCATATCATTTTGTTTTCTTATATGTAAAGATTTAGAATGCATAGTAAATAACAATGAAAATATAGGGGGCATTTATGAAGACATTCATATATATGGTTCGACACGGTGATTCGCCAAAATATGGGGACGAAAGAACAAGAGAATTAACTGAAAAAGGAAGATTAGACGCTCATCTAGTAACTGACATATTACAAGAAGAGGGGATTGACACTGTGATCTCAAGCCCGTATCGTCGTTCAATCCTAACTGTTCAGAAAGTAGCTGAGCAAATTGAAAAAGAAGTAATTGTCTTTGAAGACCTAAAAGAGAGAATCTTTAATGCTGAAGACACGCGGATGTCTGACAAGGAATTATTTCCTTTAATACAAAAGTCATTTTTAGATTCAAACTTTGCTTTAAAGGGAGGAGAGTCCAATGCTGATTGCCAGAAACGAGCTATAACAGTTTTGAAAGATATATTAAACATATATCAAGGACAGAGAGTAGTGATTGGCACGCATGGGGCTGTTATGACTTTGATGATGGGGTATTATGACAGTAAGTACGATTTGAACTTTTTACTTCAAACAACAAAACCGGACATATACAGAATGGAATTCGATGGGCAAGAATTGGTGGAGGTCAAAAGATTGTGGGAAATTTCTTAGTTTTACATACATAAGTCAGTGTAGTAGTGGAATTTGAATTAATGGCCCTTTATGGTGCAATTTATGCGAAAAGAAGGTAGATTAATGTTATGTTTTTAGGATTTGAATGGTTACCTAAAAAATGGGGAAAAAGAAAAGTATCAGAAGAGTTTCATCAAGCAAAATTTACTGAAGAAGGTAAAGGGATTACGATTATTACGTATGCTATAGATTTATATGTACTATCTATTCCTTTAGTCGTAAAAAAATATAATTCACTTTAACAAAACGCTTAGCAAGAGGCTTTACATTGAAGGAATTACAGAATAACGCCCAGTCGGAACGGAAATCAACCAAACGTTATGATGAGGGGCCTTAAATTCCCCTGATTATGCTGATAATTGATATAATAGAAATGTTTTAATATTAAAATAATGGAGGATTAGAGAATGAAAATTGCCATTGTTTGTTTCGATAAATTCACTGATATAGATGTTTTTTTACCATGGGATATATTAAATCGTGTACGTCTAGTTGGTGGTATGTCTGAATGGGATGTCCAATTATTGGGGACAGAAACAACACATATATCTATGTCAGGTTTGAGAATACCAATGACAGGAAACATATCCGATATTCCTAATGCTGATGCTGTAATATTTTCCAGTGGTAAGGGAATACAAGACTTATATAAAAATCAAGAATATCTCGATAAAATTCATATAGATCCCCAAAGACAATTAATAGGTTCTATGTGTTCAGGTGCTCTGCTACTAGGAGCTAAAAATTTGTTAACGGGTAAAAAAGCAACAACATATCCATCTGTAGTAGATCAACTTAAACAATTTGGTGTAGATGTAATTGAACAAAGTTTCGTAAATGAAGGCAATGTCTCTACTGCAGCTGGCTGTTTTGCTGCACAAGATTTATCGGCATGGATAATAAAAACTCTTGTTAATGATAAAATGGTCGACATTGTACTAGAAACTGTTCAACCAGTAGGGAAAGGTTTATATTTCCAAAAAACGCAGATTTAATTCGCTTAAAAGACAAGTGTAAGAATTACTAGTCATCTAAACAAAAGACTAGGTACTCATTAATATGAGTACCTAGTCTTTTTTAAGTGTCACCCAACAGGAAGCTCTACTTTAAATCCTGGTTGATTTTTAGCGTGGTTTGGATTTATGAATACAGAACGGTCATTCTTTAGTACAATAACTTCAAAGAATGGTTTGAATCTTTCTTCAGAAATTCCAAAAGCGTTTAAGAATTTGCCGAATAATTGTTGTTCTTCAATTTCAGCTTCGCCATCAGCAAATGAAGAATCAATAATATTAACTAAAATACACATTTTTTGAGCATCAGTTAAGACTGGTGATGCTTCGCTTAAAAATTGTTCTACAGAATTAGTTCGCACATATTTTATAGCTTTGTCCATTAAATCACCATTATTACCACCGATATATACAGAGTTACCTTTTTTCTCCCCACCGATAACTGCTAATAATTGACCTAACTCCTCGTTATCGTATTCTCCATCTGCACCCATCATATAAAGTAAAGATGTTGCGAATGCGAAGTGAGGGTTCATACCTTGTTCGTTGTGTTCTTTGTCACCTTTAAACATATCAAATAATCCCATAATAAAAGCCTCCTATGATTTTAAAGAAATTTATAAAAAATTACATCGTTTTATACAAAAATGTAATAGTTTATCATTTTTTTAGGTGTGTTTATTAACCATTTTTATACATCCTAATTAATTAAAAGGCTCTGATTTCCGCTCCGGGCTACTCGCTTTCCTGCGGGCGAGCGTCGAGCCGCTTCCTCCGCTGCGCTCCGTGCAGGGTCTCGTCTGTCTCGCTTTCCCGCGGGAGTCGAGTAGCCCTGCGCTACAATCAGTTAAAAATGGATTATATTAGCAAAATAGCAACGAAAAATCCTTTTATCGCTTAATAATAATCCTTTTTTTTCCTAATCAACACGCCTGTCATTTTATAATAGTATTTTTATGTACTAAAATAACCCCTTAAATCTTACAAAATACGATCCCATTAGTATGAACTTGCTTATTAGAACGTGAAAGAATTCCGATTGGTAATAACCAAGTAATTATTCCAAGTACAGGGCGTCCAAGATTAAGCAAACCGAACATATTCATTTTCCCTTTATATATTAAAGAACGAAAAGAATTGGAAAAGGTTTCTGCATCACTATTGCTAAATAACGTTGTTAGTATTCAATATTATTTAGTTTTGTAGGTATCAAATAAAAAAAATGTAAAAGCGGCTGGGACATAAGTACATTTTAAAAGCAAAATTCAAAAAAATCACATCAGAAAAGCGCGAGAAATCAACGTTTCTAAAATTGATTTCTCGCGCCTTTTTAGTTGGTAGTCAAACAGTTAGTAATAGTTTCGCGGTATGCGAGAGGTTAGAAAGCTTGTTATAGATAATCTCCAATTAGTACATTACTTATCTAGCTTATCAGCTATACGTTTTAGAATTTCAGTTTGTTCATTTTGTATGTTAATAATTTTAAATACAAACCAAACTATAAATACTAATGGTGCAAGATAGAAAAGTAATAGAAATAAAATAGGTATAAAACCGAGTAATAGTTCCATAATTGTATAAAAACCTTCTTATTGGATTATTATACCTTAATATTTTGTGGTTTAGATGTTAACTTTAGACTGGTGGTTGATTATTTCCAGTATTTGTGGATTTTGTGAATAAGTCTGTGAATAAGTTCAGAATATTGTGATTACAGAGGGCGCAATGGAGTAGAAGCATCGTAAGAGTAGAAAAAATAAAGGCTATATTGTAAAGCTGAATATGCTCCAGACTCTCAATATTACTGCACAATATGAGAATTTTAAAGAGTATTCATATTTAAAAAAATGTAAAAAAAAGCGCCAATTAACTGGCACCTAAGATTTTCCTTTAATATCGTTTTCTTTTGTTTCAAAGCATAGATTTACTGTTCTTCTAGTTGAACGTGTTCTATGTTGGGTGAAAACTGGTACTTTAAATATTTCACCTAGAAGTAAAGAAATAGATTCGTTATTTTCTAGATCAATAAATAACTCTCCTTCAAGAACCATAAATAATTCATCTGTATCATGTTCATACCAATGATACTCACCGTCTATAACGGCTATTCTTACAACATGATCATTTACTTCAGAGACTATAAAATTTGTATACTCTGAGATATCAGAAACTGTTTGCAGTAGATTCTTTTTTCAAGTATTGGATTCATTTAATTAACTAATACCAATAATGTCTATTATTGGTATTTTGCAAGGTAAGTATTAGTAGATCAAACTTAGAAAAATGGTTTGAATGGTAGATAGGTGAAGTTATGTTATGGAAAAACAATCTACTTTTTTTAGATTTTGACATCCTTAATTTCTATTGATAAAATATTATCTTTATTAGTATATAGTACCAATAAATTATCTTTTCTAAAATAAAGTTGAGGGGGAGAATAATGAAAAAATTATTTATTGTGTTCCTAGCAGCATTTGTATTTGCGGTAGTAAATCCAACAAAATCAGAAGCGAAAGTGATGTATGATGGAGCAGAGATTGTCAAAGGGCAAACAGGGAAAATGACGTTTTCAAAAGATGTGAAAGTGTACAAGAAAAACGACAATGGACAGTTTGAATCGATGTTAGTCAAAAAGGGAAACTACTTCCGCGTATATAATATCGAAAAATACAATGGGCAAACGTATTATTGGATGAGCTCTGGTTATCGTGTACAAGCAACGGATTTAACAGTATTTACGGCGATTCCTTTTGAACAACGTGTACAATTTTATGATAATCCTGCATATATGTGGATCAATAGAGACAAACCGTTTTACTCATTTTATATTGAACATGACAGTTTAGGGACGCATGCACATTCCTATTACACGTATTTAAACTTATGGGGAGATTTCAAAATTGAACAAGGAGAGCTTGTCAATACTTATGATCTTAGTTTTGTAGGTGGCGGTATTGAAAGAAAAAAAATTGATCCAACAGACATTCAAATAATAGAACCTCAACCTGTTAATAAGGATACATTATTTATTGTAACAAAGGATACAGTGCAGCATATAAAACCATATTTAATTAACAATAATGATTATTATCAAAGAATTGCTGGTCAATTGAAAGCAGGAACTGTTCTAAAAAGTGAAGGCTTTAAAATTGGCAACTATTACGCAGTGAATTTAACTGAACCACAACCAGAATTTTACACCAGAACATTTTTCATACCTCAAAGCTATGTAATTGAAAAAGCTACTTTAGAGAATTAAGGTGCCAATAGTATAGAAGGTTTATTAAAAGAGCTAAGAAAAGATTTTTATGATAAAAAACGTCTTTTAGCTAAGAAAAACATCGAGGTTGTGAAGTGGGTTAAAGTTGATGAATATTTCAGTGATGTAGTTATTAAAACTGCTGGAGAAGATGAAGTGTTACGTTTTGCAAAGTAAGCTCTAAAAACGAATGGAGAAGAATTAATTAGTGAATATCTTTATAAATGAAAACCAGGTACTTAAATGAGTACCTGGTTCAGTTTGTAGACAATTTTAAATTTCTTTGAGTTTGTCTACGACATTCTCATAATAAAATCAATCATGCTCGTAATATCATCTGATATAACTAATAAAAACACTAAGACACTAGTGACGATTGCATATTTTTTTGCTTTTGTATCAGCCTTATTGAAGGTAACAATAATTGTCTGCAAGCTAAAAAAAACAACTAATGACCATAAGAGTGGTTCAATGATTAAACCAAATAAACCTTCTATTGTCACTAAAATAACCTTCTTTCGTTAGTTAAGGTAATTAAAATGAAGAATCAACCCAGTAAGTGTCATCCTTTACTCTTAAATATACATAATCTGTGAAGATATTTCCATCTTTTTCATATATTACCTGTTCTTTTATTCCACCATATGCTGAATAATCTAATGTTTCCGTGTCACGAAATACACCTTGATTCTAGAAAATTCCATTCATAAGCATCTACCGATTCCTTGTAAACTCTAGAGATTTTGTCATAACCCCTATTACGCAACTATATCCTGAACCGTTACTCCAACTCCCTCCAAGTGGTACCACTAGACAAAGGTGTTATTAAATCAGTATCACTATTGATTGGCGGTTCAATTACATTGCCTTCCTCATCATAAAAAGTAGCTTTACTGAAATCAACTCCAGTTACTGAACCATCTGAATATGTCGTGATATGAGAATAGGGAGTTGGATGTTCTGTATCCAAACTTCGTTTAATAGGGTTGATCATCTCTTTCTCTTCCTTTTCAAAGAAAGCGTTTTGTTCTACAAAACCTTGATTACTAAGAGAATCTATGTGATAAGGGTAGATAGGGACGGACCTATAATACATGAGGAAGAGTCGTATTCAATCGAGACAAAAGAAGCCATGAATAGCTTTATATGAAAAAACCCCCACCCATTATGAACTGCCACCCCCAATCGTTAGACCAAAAATCTAACGATTGGGGTGTTTTTATTTTGAGTGACTTGTGATAAGCTACCGCAATTGTCTGTGAAGAATGATATGCTATTTAACTTCTATTTCAAATACTGTGGCATCATCGAATGAAATAACAGGCTTTTAATGAATTTCGATTTTTCCACCTCCCATTATACCTAAGTGTTGAACATCTTGAACTTTCTTACCACTGGCAACGGCTCCTATACTGTTATCTAAAGCATATGATTACTAAGTTTAGGTTTAGCTGGATGCGGAGAAACAGAAACAGAAACAGACACAGACACTACACAACTCGTACAAGCAGATGCAGAAAAGAACAAGGAACCGAAAAATGCTACCGAGCATTGTAAAAGGGAAGCTAGGACATAAAAAACCTCATCGATGTGATAAGTGCGAATACTGTCGGCTACAAAGAAGTTAGAAAGTACATTCGAAATTGAGTATTTACTAGATTAGGTGGTGCAATTGGATGAATGATGTACAGATCAGAGATTTATTTCCAGCTTGGATTTTCAGAAATGCGGAGGGTAATGATAAGATCAGTCGCTTGTTGCTGGAATGTAAGACTAAACTTGTCATTTCTTGCGCTTACCCGGGAAATTATTTCTTATTTCCTGACCTGAGAAACCACTTTCCATATAGCTTTTGGTAAAGCAGATGCTATACAGCAACTTACTGGATGCGTTGGAGGTATGACGCATGAATACAGTACGCAAGGAAGTTAAAAAACGTAGAGCAAGGCTAATCAATCAGCAGGACCACATAGCTTTCCTTGAGTGCCGAGGATGCCCGAAACGAAAAGCTTATGATCCAACCAAGAAATGTAGAAGATGAAAGACTTATAGGCAACTACGGAGCGTCGGGACTTGTGCAGATTAGTTGTTTGCGTAGGTGGGGTAAGTGATGGTTTGAAAGATTTTGTTCAGTAAAAAAGATGGAATTTCTAATCTATGTATACTACTTATTTAGCTTGTTGGATATATTTCTTAGAATTTCGTTTTGTTCCTCCTGCAAGCTGTTTTGTTTCTCATGTAAGTTGTTTTGTTCTTCCTGCAAGTTAATGAATTTAATCAAAAACCAAATTAAAAATATAAAAAATAATATTACAAGCATTATTCTAAT
>Ga0213822_1000599_pt1 | contig 26670 bp, 17 predicted proteins | sample MC6MC0908MG_FD_179872 | JGI IMG/M metagenome (GOLD analysis project Ga0213822, IMG submission 179872) | Enriched soil aggregate microbial communities from Iowa State University, Ames, United States - MC6-MC0908-MG | ecosystem: Environmental > Terrestrial > Soil > Unclassified | place: USA: Iowa...
GCCGTCTTCGCTGGTGTAGGCGTTGAGATTGACGGTGTGCGGGTCGCCTTCGAGTTTTTCCCATTTGCAGGCGTCGAGTACGGGCAGCGGGTGGGTATCGCGCAGGACGGTGATGGGTGCGGTCATGTGAACTCCGAAAGGGGGCAGAAGAGAACAGGCACCCTAACGCGCCGCACGAGCGGATAGATGTCTGAACTCGACACTCGGCTATCCAGAAGCGCGCATCACTCGGCCAGATGCCGCGCCAGGGCCTTGGCGTAGGCCGGCAAACCTTCGAAGTTCCGGGCGCACAGCAGCAACGCCCGGTGCGCCCAGGCCTCCCGCAGCGGGACGCATTGATACGCAGGCTCGGGTGGGCGCCGGGCGATGGCTGCTTTCGGCACGATGGCGATACCGGCGCCGTGGGCCACCATGCGAATCACCCCATCGAAACCGTCGGCGCGAATGCGGATTTGCATGCGCAAGCCGGTGTGCAGTGCCTGCTCTTCGAGGTAGATGGCCAAGGCACTGGAAGCGTTCAGGCCGACATAATCATGGCTCAGGGTTTCGCTAAAACTCAGCGCTCGGCCGTCAGCCAAGGGGTGCCCAACCGGTAGGATCAAGACCAGTGGATCGTCGCGAAACGGCCAGGTCTGAAGGCCATCGGTATCCACCGCGTCGGAAACGATCCCCAGGTCCGCCGCGCCCTGACGCAGGGCATGGGTGATTCGTGAGCTGGGCAATTCCTGCAGGTCGATATCGAGGTTGGCATGGCCCTTGAGGAAACCGGCCAGCAGTTCGGGCAGGTATTCGGTCATGGCGCTGGTGTTGCACAGCAGCCGTACCTGGCCTTTGACGCCCTGGGCGTACTCGGCCAGATCCTGTTGCAAGTGTTCGGCGTGTTGCAGCAACACCCGGGCGTGTTGCGCCAGGGCCTTGCCGGCTGGCGTGGGGGTGACACCGCGTCGGCCGCGTTCGAGCAAGCCGATGCCCAGGGACGCCTCCATGGCGCGGATTCGCGCACTGGCCGCTGCCAGGGACAAATGGCTGCGAGTCGCACCGGCAGTGATGTTGCCGGTGTCGAGGATGTTCAGGTAAAGGCGCAGGTCGGTGAGGTCGAAGTGCATGGGCAGGTGATCCTGTGCCGGTTTTCTGTGGGGACTGATGCATCGCTATCGCGAGCAAGCTCGCTCCCACATTTGAAATGCGATCTCCTGTGGGAGCGAGCTTGCTCGCGATAGCATCGACAAGTTCTCAGCCTCTTGCTGGGAGAGAGGCACCCTCAGTATATGGCAGATTTTCAAACCGCCACCCAACACTCACGATAGGCCCATGAATACACTCATCGCGTTCTATCAAAACCTCGGCCTGGCCCTTTCCCTATTGGTCATCGGCACCTTCCTACTGGCCGGCACCGTCAAGGGGGTGATCGGCCTGGGCCTGCCGACCATTTCCATGGGGTTGCTCGGGCTGGCTATGGCTCCTGCGCAGGCTGCGGCGTTGCTGATCATTCCGGCGACCCTGACCAACGTCTGGCAACTGGCTTTTGGCGGCCACTTGCAAGCGCTGGTCCGGCGCCTGTGGCCGCTGCTGCTGGCGATTTTCGTCGGCACCGGCCTCGGTACGCTGTGGATCGGCATGGCAGGAGGGGCCTGGGTGGTGCGGGCCTTGGGCGGGGCGTTGTTGCTGTATGCGCTGAGTGGGTTGTGTCTGCCTACGTTGCGAGTCGACGCCCATGCAGAGGCCTGGCTGGCCCCGCTCTGCGGAGTGCTCACCGGCATCATCACTTCCGCCACCGGCGTGTTCGTCATTCCGGCGGTGCCCTATCTGCAAGCGCTGGGCTTGAGCAAGGATGAACTGGTGCAAGCCCTGGGCCTGTCATTCACCGTTTCGACACTGGCGCTGGCGGCTGGCCTGCTGTGGCGCGGCGCCTTGGGTGGTGGCGAATTGAGCGCTTCAGTGCTGACGCTGGTGCCGGCGCTGCTGGGGATGTGGCTGGGACAATGGCTGCGTCAGCGAATCAGCGCCGTGCTGTTCAAGCGGGTATTTTTCATTGGCCTCGGCGTGCTCGGCGGGCATCTGCTGATCAGCGGCTAGCCGAGGACGGGCTGAGCATGTCGACGCGGCGGATTTCGAAGTCGCGCTCCAGGTAATCCATGCGCTGCTCAAGGAACTGCTTCATGTGCGGCAGATTCGAGTGCACGTCCAGGTGCGCCTGGGAGGCCCAGATCTCATAGAAGATAAACAGCGTCGGGTCTTGCTGGTCCCGCAGCATGTGATATTCGATGCAGCCGGGCTCGGCGCGGCTTGGCTCGACATAGGCACGAAACAGCGCTTCGAAGGCTTCGGCTTTTTCCGGACGGGTCTTGGCGTGCAGGATGAATCCGTGCATTTGGCTCATTGGGCGTCTCCTGAAATGAAATTCGGCTGAATCCTACGGCAACAATCAGCCGTTGATTCGTGCGTTTTGGTCAAATCAGTTTTGCCGTGCCGACGCTTACTCCGCGCGAGGCTCATCGGTACTCTGCCGCCATCGTTTTCAACCTTTCCACCTGGCGGCCATGCAGTGGCCCATCCGTGGAACCCGATGAGGCTCCCCATGAAAAAAATCCTGCTGCTCAACGGCGGTAAACAATTCGCTCATTCCGACGGTCGCTATAACGCGACACTCCACGACACTGCCCTCAGCGTCCTGGACCGAGGCGGTCTTGACGTGAAAACCACGTTCATCGACGGCGGCTACGACATCAAGGAAGAGGTCGCCAAGTTCCTCTGGGCCGACGTGATCATTTATCAAATGCCCGGCTGGTGGATGGGCGCGCCGTGGACCGTCAAGAAGTACATCGACGAAGTCTTCACCGAAGGTCACGGCAGCCTCTACGCCAGCGACGGCCGCACCCGCTCCGACGCGTCGCAGAAGTACGGCAGCGGTGGTCTGTTGCAGGGCAAGCAATACATGTTGTCGCTGACCTGGAACGCCCCGCAGCAAGCTTTCGACGACCCGACCGACTTTTTCGAAGCCACGGGCGTGGACGCTGTGTATTTTCCATTTCACAAAGCCAACCAGTTCCTGGGCATGACCGGCCTGCCGACTTTCCTGTGTGTGGACGTGATGAAGCGTCCGAACATCGAGGCTGATGTGGTGCGCTATGAGCAGCATTTGCGTGAGGTGTTCGGCCTTTCGCGGTAATCCGGCTAGTATCGGGGCCTACCTGAAGACAGTGATGCATCTGTGGCATTGAGTTGCATTCCATGAGAGGACACCCGTGAAAGCCAGATCCGACGAATTGCAGATTTTCGTCTGCGTGATCGAGTGCGGATCCATCTCCGCCGCCGCCGAGCAGGTCGGGCAGACGCCGTCGGCGGTCAGTCGCACCTTGTCGCGCCTGGAGGCCAAGCTCGATACCACGTTGATCAACCGCACGACCCGGCGCATGGACCTGACCGAAGAGGGCAAGTATTTCTTCGAGCAGGCCAAGGGCATCCTCGACCAGATGGACGAGCTGGAAGAGCGCTTGTCGTCCCGCCAGAAAAATCCTGCGGGGCGCTTGCGGATCAACGCGGCGTCACCGTTCATGCTGCACGCCATCGTCCCGCACATCGAAGAGTTTCGCCGGCTCTACCCGGACATCCAGCTCGAACTCAACAGCAACGACTTGATCATCGATTTGCTGGAGCAAAGCACCGACATCGCCATTCGTATCGGCACCCTCACTGACTCGACGCTGCATGCCCGGTCCCTGGGGTGCAGTCCCTTGCACATCCTGGCCAGTCCAACTTATCTGAAGCAGCACGGCACGCCTTCGAGCGTCGCCGAGCTGGCAGGTCATGCGCTGTTGGGCTTTGCCCAGAACGAGGGGCTCAATCAGTGGCCACTGCGCCATGTACACGGCGATCGCTGGCCGATCCAGCCCGCCATCAGCGCCTCCAGTGGCGAAACCGTGCGCCACCTGGCGTTGCAAGGGCAGGGCATCGCTTGCCTGTCGGATTTCATGACCCGTGACGACATCCAGGCCGGTCGGCTGAAGGTGTTGCTGGCCGACGCCAACAGCGGATACCGCCAGCCGATCAATGCGGTGTACTACCGCAACTCGCAATTGGCGTTGCGGATCCAGTGTTTCCTGGACTTCATCCAGGGCAAGCTCGCTGAATACGCCTCGCGGGAATTCAAGGGCTGATTCGTGACTTCCAGGCAAGAGTGATTTGGGCAATGTGGACTGTTTCGCCAAGGATCGGTCCCCGATACTCGTCCCATCACTGATTTGCCAAGGAGTTCGTCCATGAACGTATTCGTCACCGGCGCTGCCGGTTTTATCGGCGGTTCCATCGCCACCGGCCTGGTACGTGCCGGGCATCAAGTCACCGGTCTGGTGCGCAGCGCCGAACAGGCGGGCGAGCTGACTGCACTGGGTATCAAGCCGGTCATCGGCACCCTCGAAGACAGCAAGCTGCTCACCGAACAGGCACGTGCTGCCGACGCGGTGATCAATGCCGCCAGCAGCGATCATCGCGGTGCGGTGGAGGCCTTGATCGAAGGGCTCAAGGGTTCGAACAAAGTGCTGCTGCACACCAGCGGTTCGAGCATCGTCGGCGATGCTTCGGGCGGTCGCTCCAGCGAGGATATCTACTACGAAGGCAAGCTGCCGCAACCCACCATCGACAAAGCGGCCCGTGTCGCCATCGACAATCTGGTCCTGGATGCCGCCAAGCAAGGTGTGAACTCGGCGGTGATCTGCAACACCTTGATCTATGGCCACAGCCTGGGCGTGAAGCGTGACAGCGTGCAATTGCCGCGGCTGCTCAAACAGGCGCGTAAAAGTGGGGTGGTACGGCATGTCGGGCCGGGGCAGAACATCTGGTCCAACGTGCATATCGAGGACGTGGTCGAGTTATACAAACTGGCCCTGACCCGTAACCAGCCTGGCACGTTCTACTTTGTCGAAAGCGGCGAGGCTTCGTTCATCGACATGACCACCGCCATGGCCCGTGCACTGAAGCTTGGTGAACCGCAAGATTGGCCGCTGGCCGATGCCGAGGCCGAGTGGGGCTACGAAATGGCCAATTATGGCCTGGGCTCCAACAGCCGCGTGCGGGGTAAAAATGCCCGTGAGCTGCTCGGCTGGACACCGAAGCGGACCTCGGTGGTGGAGTGGATTCTTGCTGAGATGGTGTGAGTGCCATCGGTGGGTCGAGGACCTGTGGGAGCGAGCTTGCTCGCGATTGGCGCCGGGTCAGTCAGTCGTGAAGTTAGCTGAACCACCGCTATCGCGAGCAAGCTCGCTCCCACAGGTGTTGCTTCAGTCGTGCTGCTCGCCCGCCCGCTTGAGCATCTGCCGGCAGCGCTCGGACAGGTGATACACCCGCAGATGCTTGCCGGCTTTGCTATAGCGTTCACGCAAGGTCTTGAGCGCGGCGATGGCCGAGTAATCGACAAAGCTCAGGTGACGGCAGTCCAGAGTCACCAGGGCGGGGTCGTTGGCCGGGTCGAACTGGTTGAGGAACGGCGTCGTCGAGGCAAAGAACAGCGTGCCGTGCAGGCGATAGAGTTTGCTGCCGTCGGCCTCCAGATGCGTGTCGGCGTACAGCTCCCGGGCTTGTTGCCAGGCGAAGTTGAGCGCCGCAATGACGATGCCGCAGAGCACGGCGATGGCCAGGTCGGTGAACACCGTGATGACCGTCACCGCGATGATCACCAGCACATCGTTCACCGGCACCTTGTTGATCACCCGCAGAGAGGCCCAGGCAAACGTCTGCTGCGACACCACGAACATCACCCCCACCAGTGCGGCGAGCGGGATGCGCTCGATCAGCGGCGACAGGAACAACACGAACAGCAACACCATCACCCCGGCCACGACACCCGATAATCGCCCGCGCCCGCCCGAGCTGAGGTTGATCATCGTCTGGCCGATCATGGCGCACCCGCCCATGCCGCCGAACAGCCCGGAGACCATGTTGGCCGCGCCCAGAGCCACGCATTCACGGTCTGGATAACCGCGGCTTTGGGTGATTTCATCGGTCAGGTTCAGGGTCAGCAGGGTTTCCAGCAGGCCGACCATCGCCATGATCACCGCATAGGGCGCCACGATCTGCAGGGTTTTCAGGTTCCAGGGAATGTCCGGCCAGGCAAAGGCCGGCAAGCCGCCGGCGATGTGGGCCATGTCGCCCAATGTCCGGGTCGGCAGGCCGAGCAGGTAGACCGCCAGGCCGACGCCGAGGATCGCCACCAGGGCCGGCGGCACGCTACGGGTCAGGCGCGGCAGCAGGTAGACGATGGCCATGGTTAGCGCCACCAGGCCGACCATCAGGTACAGCGGCTCGCCGCTCAGCCAAGTCTGGTCAATCTTGAAATGCTCCAGCTGGGCCAGCGCAATGACAATCGCCAGGCCGTTGACGAAGCCGAGCATCACCGGGTGCGGCACCATCCGCACCAGCTTGCCCAGCCGCAACAGCCCGAACGCCAGCATGATCAGCCCGCCCAACAACACGGTGGCCAGCAGGTACTGCACGCCGTGCTGCACCACCAGCGCGATGATCACCACCGCCATCGAACCCGCCGCGCCCGACACCATGCCCGGGCGTCCGCCGAACAGGGCGGTGAGGGTGCAGAGGATGAAGGCGCCGTACAACCCCATCAGCGGGTTGAGGTGGGCCACCAGGGCGAAGGCGATGCACTCGGGAAGCAAGGCGAAGGACGTGGTGAGGCCGGCGAGGACGTCGGCGCGAAGGCGTGCTGGTTTCATGGTTTACCTGACTGGGCACCGGTTGAGCGTTGGCTGCCGGGACGTGATGCAAAAACAGCTGCGGATGGTACGGAATTGAGTGCGAGGCGGCCACCCGTCTGTGGCGAGGGGATTTATCCCCGTTGGGCTGCGAAGCGGCCCCAAACCAGGCAACTCGGTGTGCCAGTAAGATTGAGCCTAATGCCTTAGGGCTGCTGCGCAGCCCAACGGGGATAAATCCCCTCGCCACAGGGGATGAAAGTCCTGGGCGGGATTTTCATGGCTGCTACATCGCGATGTCCGTCAGCGACATTTCTTGTCTGTGCACGAAAATTACTTTCAGTGGGTTTGAAGATTCCTCGTCGAAATGATTTATGAGTTTCACAACACATCGACGTGACCCCATTCGAGGAGTAACGCATGGCACCTGCTTTCGGTTATTGGCTGTTGGTCTACGCGGCCATCGCCATCATTGCGCTGATCGTTCTGATCGCCCGTTACCGGCTCAATCCGTTCATCGTGATTACGCTGGTCTCCATCGGCCTGGCGTTGCTGGCCGGGATGCCGCCGTCAGGCGTGGTGGGGGCGTACGAGGCGGGTGTCGGCAAGACGCTGGGGCACATCGCGCTGGTGGTCGCTCTGGGGACGATGCTCGGCAAGATGATGGCCGAGTCCGGCGGGGCGGAGCGGATGGCGCAGACGCTGATCGAACGCTTCGGCGAGCGCAACGCCCACTGGGCGATGGTGTGCATCGCCTTTCTGGTCGGGTTGCCGTTGTTCTTCGAAGTCGGGTTTGTATTGCTGGTGCCCATCGCGTTTACCATCGCACGGCGTGTCGGCGTGTCGATCCTGATGGTGGGGTTGCCGATGGTCGCCGGGCTTTCGGTGGTCCATGCCCTGGTGCCGCCGCATCCGGCGGCGATGCTGGCGGTGCAGGCATTCCAGGCCTCGGTGGGGCAGACCTTGCTGTACGCGATCCTGATCGGCATCCCCACCGCGATCATCGCCGGTCCGCTGTACGCCAAATTCATCGTGCCGCGCATCCAGCTGCCGGCCGAAAACCCGCTGGAGCGGCAATTTCTCGACCGTGAGCCGCGCGCCAGGCTGCCGGGTTTCGGCATCACCCTGGGGACTATTCTCCTACCGGTGGTACTGATGTTGATCGGCGGCTGGGCCAACCTGATTTCCACCCCCGGCAGCGGTTTCAACCAGTTCCTGCTGTTCATCGGCAACTCGGTGATTGCCTTGCTGCTGGCCACCATCCTCAGCTTCTGGACCCTCGGCCTGGCCCAGGGCTTCAACCGTGAGTCGATCCTCAAGTTCACCAACGAATGCCTGGCACCGACGGCCAGCATCACCTTATTGGTGGGTGCAGGCGGTGGTTTGAACCGGATCCTGGTGGACGCCGGGGTCACGCAGCAGATTGTCGGCCTGGCCCAGGAATTCCAGTTGTCGCCGCTGGTCATGGGCTGGCTGTTCGCTGCACTGATGCGCGTCGCCACGGGCTCGGCCACAGTGGCGATGACCACGGCTTCGGGCATCGTCGCGCCCGTGGCGATCGGCCTGGCTTATCCCCATCCAGAACTGCTGGTGCTGGCCACGGGAGCCGGGTCGGTTATCTTTTCCCACGTCAACGACGGCGGCTTCTGGCTGATCAAGGAATACTTCAATATGACTGTTGCCCAAACCTTCAAGACCTGGACCGTGCTCGAAACGCTGATCTCCGTGGTCGCGTTCGGCCTGACCCTCGGCCTTTCGCGCTTGCTCTGAGCGCAACGCAATTTCACAGGTGCCGTCATGGACATCCTTTACCAGATCCGCTCCCGCCAGGACTCCTTCAGCGCCGGCGAAGGCAGAATCGCCCGGCTGATGCTCGACGATGTCGGCTTTGCCGCTTCCGCCAGCCTGGATGAACTGGCCCAGCGCGCCGAAGTCAGCAGCGCCACGCTGTCGCGCTTCGCCCGCACTGTCGGTTGCCGCGATCTGCGCGACCTGCGCTTGCAACTGGCCCAGGCCAGCGGTGTCGGCAGCCGCTTTCTTGACCCGGCCGGGGCGCCCGAGCAATCGGCGTTTTATGGGCAGATCGTCGGCGATATCGAGGCGACCCTGCGTCAGCATCTGTCGGGGTTCGAAGAATCACGGTTCAGCGATGCCGTGCGGATGATCGGCAAGGCGCGGATGGTTCATGCATTTGGGTTGGGTGGCTGGTCGGCGTTGTGCGGTGAAGAGTTGCAGGTACGGCTGGTGCGTTTTGGCTACCCGATTGCCGCCTGCCGCGACCCGGTGATGATGCGCATCACCGCCACTTCGTTGAGTGAAGAGCATCTGGTCATCGCCTGCTCACTCACCGGTATCACCCCGGAACTGTTGGGCGCGGTTGAGCTGGCCCGCAGCTACGGTGCGCCGATTCTGGCCATCACCCGGGCCGACTCGCCCCTCGCTCGACTGGCCGATGTGGTGCTGCCCCTGCAAGGCGCCGAAACCTCGTTCATCTACAAACCCACGGCGGCGCGCTACGGCATGCTGCTGGCCATCGACGTGCTCGCCACCGAGCTCGCATTGGCCCACCCCGAAGACAATCAAGAACGCCTGCGGCGGGTCAAGCTCGCCCTGGACGATTACCGCGGCGGTGACGATCACCTGCCGTTGGGAGACTGACATGCAGTACGACACCCTTATTCGCAACGCGCTGGTCATTGATGGCCGCGATACCCCCGGCTACAACGCCGACGTAGGGATTCGCGCCGGGCGCATCGAGCGCATCGGCAACCTGGACGATGCCCGGGCGATTGAAGAAATCGACGCCGCTGGCCGTGTGCTGGCGCCGGGCTTCATCGATGTGCACACCCACGACGACACCGTGGTCATCCGCCAACCGCAGATGCTGCCCAAGCTCAGCCAGGGGGTGACCACGGTGATCGTCGGCAATTGCGGCATCAGCGCTGCACCGGTCAGCCTGCGGGGCGATCCGCCGGATCCGATGAACCTGCTCGGCACCGCCCAGGCGTTCGCCTACCCACGCTTCGCCGATTATCGGACGGCGGTGGAAGCGGCGATTCCCGCCGTCAACGTCGCCGCACTGGTGGGCCACACGGCCCTGCGCAGCAACCACATGGAGGATTTGTTGCGCACCGCCAGCGCGGGGGAAATCGCGGCCATGCGTGGGCAACTGCGCGAAAGCCTGGAGGCGGGGGCGCTCGGCTTGTCCACCGGCCTGGCCTACGCCAATGCCTTTTCGGCGTCCACCGACGAAGTCATGCAACTGACCGAAGAATTGAGTGCATTCGGTGCGGTCTACACCACCCACCTGCGCAGCGAATTCGAACCGGTGCTCGAAGCCATGGACGAGGCGTTCCAGATTGGCCGTCACGCTCAGAGCCCGGTGATCATTTCTCACCTCAAGTGCGCGGGCGCCGGTAACTGGGGACGTAGTCCGCAGGTGCTTGCGGCGTTGGAAAACGCCGCAAAAACCCATCCTGTCGGCTGTGACTGCTATCCCTACGCGGCAAGCTCCTCGACCCTGGATCTCAAGCAAGTGACCGATGCCCATCGCATCACCATCACCTGGTCGACCCCCCATCCGGGCATGGGCGGTCGCGACCTCGCCGACATCGCCGTCGAATGGGACGTCTCGTTGCTGGAGGCGGCACGTCGCCTGCAACCGGCTGGGGCGGTGTACTACGGCATGGACGAAGGCGACGTCCGACGAATCCTCGCCCACCCGCTGTCCATGGTCGGCTCCGACGGTTTGCCCGAAGACCCGTTCCCCCACCCGCGCTTGTGGGGCGCTTTCCCACGGGTGCTGGGACATTTCAGTCGTGACGTCGGGCTTTTTCCGTTGCACACCGCCGTGCACAAAATGACCGGTCTGTCGGCGGCGCGCTTCGGCCTGAAGGAACGTGGCGAAATTCGTGAAGGACACTGGGCGGATCTGGTGTTGTTCAACCCGCAAACCATTCGCGACGTGGCCGATTTCAACACGCCACAGCGGGCCGCCGAAGGCATCGATGGGGTGTGGATCAACGGCGTCCTGAGTTATCGCGAGGGGCAGGCGAATGGGCGCAGGCAAGGGCGTTTTCTGGCGCGGGAAGGGAATCTGCGCCTTGGCTTCAGTTCGTCGCGTGGCGCGTGAGAGCTCCGCCAAGCCAGTTATTCCTGGATCTGCGCCTCGATGGTGGCACTGCGACATTAAAGAAGCTGAGGCCAAGGCCGAAGCAATGGGTTCAACCCGTCTAAACTGGGTCTTTTCAGTCAGGGAGTCACCCATGAGCTTCGGTAAAACCACTCCGATCCTGCGGATCTTCGATGAAGCCAAGGCGTTGGCGTTTTATGTCGACTTCCTCGGCTTTACCGTCGACTGGCAACATCGTTTCGGTGACGACTTCCCGCTGTACCTGCAAGTCTCCCGTGGCGATTGCGTGCTGCACCTGTCCGAACATCATGGCGACTGCACGCCAGGCTCGGCGCTGCGGATCGAGACCGATGAGTTGGAAGCCTTCCAGGCGCAATTGCTGGCCAAGCAATACCCCTTCGCCCGCCCGCACATCCAGGCCATGCCCTGGGGGAGCCAGGACATGGCGGTGGTCGATCCGTTCGGCAATCGCCTGGTGTTCACCAATGCAATCAGTGTTTGACTGACATTATCTTCTGGTCCGGCGGCCTCGTGGGCTGGGACGTGGTGCCGCGTTTATCTGCTGGACGCGAGCGTTGTAGCCTGCGTAGTCGACGGGGGTGCGTCCGGTCGGCACCGTGATTTGCGCTGGAAGAATGCCGCTGCAATTGATGCAGGCCGGAAACGGTTCCGGGGCTTTACCCCTGAACAGGGTGTCGGTGAATATCGCGGTGTCGGAAAGCATCCTTTCCGCCCTGTCCGGGTAGAGCGCTACCACGGAATTCGCCAACCGGACTTCGGCATGGGTCCCAGGGCCTCCGGCACGTATCGGCATGATCCCAGCCATATTTGCGATATGGGTTTCGATCCAGTCCCGGGTCGGTTGTTGCAGTTCATGGACTTGATCGCTCAGCCGGCTCAGGGTCGGTGCGTCCTTCAGAACATCCTCGTCTATGGCCACATTGTGGAACAGGTCATTTTTGGCGGCGGCGTATCGGCTGGATAAATCGGCGAGGTATTCAGCGGTATTGCCGATCCGATAGGTGCCGTAGTTCAAGTAGTATTGCTGGGGTATGCGGGTGCTGGCCCGGCCGTCATAGCGGCGGTCCACGCCTTTGTATCCCCTCATGCTGCCTTGAGGCTTTGGCAGGTTGAAGAAGTCGCTGAGCCCGACTTCTTCCGTCTTGATGTAGCCATAAGAGTGGGCAAGAAACTCCTGGCGCAGGAGTCCGCCATTGAGAAACTGATCGGACGTCTTATCGAAGTAATCCGGCATTAAACGATAGGAATAGTCACCTTTTGCTGAATCCATGATTTCCTGCGACCGGGCCCGGCCCCAGGTTTCGAATTCCCTGAAGTCCTCGTCCCTCATCAGGCCCGAAGGGTCGGTAAATCTCATCGGGTTGTTCCCCACCATGCAATACAGGTTCAGCCCGTCAACCGCCCCCGCCGGATCGGGACTGATCCAGCGTTGCAACCACGGTGCGTAGTACCGGTGCCCGTAGTAATACAGGCCGCTGGCGTCACGCTCCTTGCCGGAATAGCGAAGGGCCCGGTAGTCGGCTTCCACGGCTGAGCGGGACGCAGCCCAAGCGGTTCCGCCGTAGGGGAGATAGCTTTCCTGGCTGATCAGCCAGCCTTCATCGTCGAGTTCCAGCGAGCTGGAACCCAGGTGATCGTCCAGGCTGTAGCGCGTCTGGTTGGCGGCGATGCCCGCCGGGCGACCTTCGGTCCAGTGCAAGTACCGCACGCCGCAACGGCCGGCCTGCAGGGTGATGACTTCCAGGCGTTCGTGCTGGCGGGTGTGGATTTCGAGGCCCGGCAGGTAACGGACTTCCCGGGTATGGGTCACGGCCGAAGCATAGGTGACCTGCACCTTGCGCACCCGTTGCCCCGTGCTGTCGTAGCCATAGCGCTCAAGGTCGTGGCGGCCGTCTGCGCGCTGCACCAACGTCACGCTGGCGAGTTGATTGCGGGCATTCCATTCCAACGCCCGGCCCGGATGGAGCACCTGCGGGTTACCGTTGGCATCGTAGTGTTCAGCCTTGTTCCAGGACAGCCGGCGATTGCTGGAGGCGGCGATCTCCAGCTTCCGGGTGTAGTTGTTGCGGTCGCGGACATGGCGCAGTTCGATCAGGTTGCCACCGGCGTCGTACTGGTAGTGCTCGGTAAACGGGAACAGTTGTCGGGCGTCGAACGGCGTCCTGCTGAAGGCGGGGAGTTCGGGATTGCTGGTCAGCCCCGCCGTTTCACGGCCCGTCGCGCTGCTCAACTGGTAGAGGCTGTCGTAGGTGAACGTGCAGGTGGCGTCGACCCGCTGGTTGCTGCCGAACTGCACTGGTTGGGCCCGGTCCTCAATGTGTGTCACGTTACCCACCGCGTCGTAGGTGTAGTGCAGATCCTGCAAGGTGTTGCCAGACACCGCCGCGCTGAGTGAGAGAAGTCGGCCGCTGGCCGGATCGAACGCGGCGCGACTGATGACGCCATTGCCGGCAACCTGGGATTCGACCTGGCCAGACGCGTTGTAGACGAGATCCTTCACGATGGCTTTCTCGGTCGTGGCTCCTTGTATTTTCAGCCCCACGGACTTGAGTTGACCGGCGATATCAAAGGTGTAGCGCTGTTGATGCCGGGCTGCGTCCGACAGCTGGATGGGTTGCGCCAGTGCGTCGTAGCGCCAACTCGTTGCGTAGCCATTGCCTTTTTCAAGCAGGGCATCGCGGTCTTTTTCTTCGGCTGGCCAGTCCGGTTGCGTGGCATCGACAAGAAAGTGCCGGGTCTGGCTGAGCGGTTTGGCGCAGAGCGCATAGGCTTGGACGAACAGGCTGCCCGCGCTGTCATCGTGGCGGGTCAATGCACCACAGAGATTGCGCGCCGCGGACTCTGTCGAACTGTCGCCGTAGTGCAGGCATTCGACTCGGCGCATCGCTTGATCGGGTGCTTGCTCGTGGATGGCGGTCGGCCTTAGCTGGTGATCGTAGGTCGTGCGCCAATGGTTTCCTCGTTGGTCCCAACTGTGCACGATCTGTCCGGCAGCGCCAGGGAGATTCAGGCGCCAGCCGGCGTCGACGCTGTTCACCAACAGCGGCTTGCCGGAAAGGCTGTAGACGGTTGTCAGGTTGGCTTCGGGGGCCGTGCCAAACAGTCGAGGGTCCCACTGTGCAATCTGTCGTCCGGCCGTGTCGTAGTGTTGGCGGGTGATGCGCGCTTGGGATTGTTCTTCTGTGTCGCCCCGCCAGTAAGCGACCTGCCGCACGGGCAGGCCGCGGCTGTCGACAGCTTTGAGCGTCGGTGTCCTGCGGTGAAGGCCTGGGTTCATGCCTCACCTCCGGTCGTCGAGGTTTGTTCGGCCATGACCTCTTCCAGGGTGTCGTTCTCGTCCTCGTCCAGGGTGTACCAGGCATGGCGGGTATGCCGCCGCATATAGGAGAGGCCGGCCTGCTTGGCCAGGCGCGTGCGGGTGGGGCGGCCCAACGCGTCGTAGAACTGCTGGTCGCAATGACCGAACTGCCGCAAGGACGCATCGTTGATGTAGCGATGCTGATCGGCGAAGTAAGGGCGGTAGAGGCGGATCGGCAATCCCTTGTTGTTGTATTCCACTCGCTCGCTGACACGCCAGCGTGTTGCCGTTGTTTGCTCCATGGGCTTTTTGTCCTTGAGCGCCAGTGCTCCCTGGGATGTGACGACGTAGGCCATGCCCGGCTCGACCCGTTGCTTGCTTTGCAGGGTTCGACCGAAGCCGTCGAAGCAGGTGATGGCGAGGCGGATTTGTTGCTGGTCGTCATCGGGGTAACGGTCGGCCTCCAGTACGGCGATGTGCACCGGCTCACGCGTTGCGGCATCCATTTCGTTCTTCAGTTTCAGGTCGTCGGCGCAGAGTGTTTGAAGATCCGCCAGGCGCGTTCGGGCCGACGCGCAGATATGTCCGCTGGGCAGCAGGTCTCGGTTGAGCACGCATCGCGCCAGCCAGTCGCTGTCCGCCAGTGCGGCGTTCGACACGCAACCCATCCAGCTGAAGGGCGCGTAATAGAGTGCTGTTGCGGCATCCTGCAAGGCGTCCTGGCACTGTTCGATCGCTTCTGTCGGACTGTTGAAACGCGGCCGCTTGAACTGCGCGATGGGTTTGAAACCCACGGGTATGTTGTTCTCGTTACCGTAGAGCGTCGTGGCCAATACTTGGCCGAAGGCATCAACCAGGCTTTCCTGGATGTTGCCGTTGGGATCGGTAAGGCGCCGTGGCAGCAGCGAGCGGTAATCGTAGAGTGCCTGGGTGCTACAGCCATCGGGCAGTTTGAACGCGGTGATAAAGCAGTGGTAGTTGTCGTAGCTGAACGTGGTCACGCCATGGCTTTCACTCGCCTGTTGGGTCTGGATTTTGTAGAAGCCTTCCAGTGGCGCGTAGGTCGCAAAGCCACTTTTGACTGACCAGAGTTTGTCGAGCAGTGGCGCCGTCGGCGCAAAGGCCTCCATGCGGTGATAGCCGATTCGTTCCAGCAACTTTCCTTTCGGACGGGAGGTTTGCGGCAATAGGTGGAACGCTTTCAAGGCGGTTTCGTCCAGCTCGGCAGTTTCCATGTGGTCGCCCAGGGCTTCGAAGTGGGCGACGCCGTCCGGCAAGGTTTCTGCGGTGTTGGCGTCCTTGTAGCGTTGCACCGACAGGCCAGTCAGAACGCTTTGGGTTATCCAGGCGGTTTCCCCGGTGAGTTCGATGAACCTTTCATAGGTCATGTTCCGTGTGCTCAGCCCGCCGGTCTCGGGTGCCTTGGGCTTTTTCAGCGCGTGGGTCCGCTGGCGATAGGGCAGGCCCAGTCGCCAGCCCTGGGGCGCTGGCAGATGGATGTACTCGGCGCAGGTTTCCGTCAGGTAATGGAACTGTTGCGCCGGATCATGCGCATCGCGCCACCAGCGTTGCTGATCGGCGTCACTGAACGGCGGAGTATCGTCGAGGGTTTTACGTCGGGCGTAATGGACGTTTACGCTGTGAGTCAGCGAGCCGTAGGCGTCGTACTGCAGATTGAAGGTGTGCTGGCATTGCGGATCGTCGGTCAGGCCTTCGTACTGATAGTGGATGGACTCCAGCAGCAGCGGCAACATCCGGGCATGGCGCCGGTTGCCCTCGGGGGCTTGGAGCAGGCGTATGCGATAGCGATTTTCCTGGACCGAATACAACGTTCTGCGGCCCTGGCGTGCATCGACTCCGAATACCTCGCTTCGCAGTAGATAGCCACTGAGGGCGCGAGACATTTCCAGGATGGTCGCCGTGGTGGGCGAGGCAATGAGGGTGTCGCTCCCGATCTCAGGCTGGTATTGGCTCAGCAAGGTCTTGCCCGGTGCCACGGCGAGCGGATCCGCGTGGCTATAACCAATACGGGGCAGATCCACTGCCTGGCCGGTGTGAAACCAGTTCTTGGTCAGGCACGGCGTCGTGAAGCCTGGCGATTCGGTATCACCGGGGTTGGTCTGCTCGTCGGTTTTCAGCAGCAGGCCAAAGCCGCGAAATTCCCGTTCGATACCGTCGTAATAACCTTGGCGATAGGTAAAGGACTGGAGCAGCCGATTGCCCGTTATCTCGTCCAACTGGGTTTGATTCGATACCACGTGCACGACCAATGGCAGATGACAGGCACGGGGCCTGTCGGCGTCCACTCTTTCGGCTTTTTCATCCAGCCATTCCTGCGCCGAACTGCGGTAGCGGATGCTGTTGGCGGCACCCATATTGTTGTCAGTGTCGGTGAGTAAGTACGGTTTCGCGCTGACGAAATCGTAGCGCCAATGTTGGTTTCCTCTGTGGGGCAGGCTCAGAACCAGGCTTGAACAACCGAGGCCTTGCAGGTCAACGAGGTTCACCTGGCACAGAGGGTCGTAGCGCAGGCCTTGGGGCCAGGGCAGCGCAACGGGAGAATTGAAGCCATTGCCAGCGCGGTTCATGAAGATCAGCGCCTGGTCCGCTTGCAGATAGATCAGATCGGTGGCGCCGGAGCCATCCAGGTCCGCCAAGCGAATATGCGAGGCGTCGAAGGTTTCGTATGCCAGGCCAGGCGAGCCCAGCACGATGCCGTTGCCAAAACGTCCATGACCCAGGTTTGGCCAGCACTTCACTTCGTTGTGACGAATGCGTACCAGGTGCTGCTGGCCACTGCCGAGCATGTCGCTGAAGGCCACCAACTCGGAGGGCGACGCGCTGATGAGTGGGAGCGCATCGTGCTCCTCGTCGCGGGACACTTGGCGAGCTGGCGCAAAACCATTCTCCTGTTGATTGGCGTACACGCGCACGCTGCGTGGGCCGATCAACGCCAGGTCGCTGAGGCCTGCGCCCATCAGGTCGGCCAACTGCCCTTGTGGATTGAAAAACTCCGCGGGGAACGCGTTGAACGTGGCGAACTGTGACCAGTTCCGCTCGGGACCGAGGGAGAAAAAACCGCTCCACCCCGGCTGGGCGATGAACCAGTCCAATCGGCCGTCGCCCGTGAGGTCGATCAGTGTTTGATGCAACGGTTTTGCAGCATCGGCAACGGGAATGCGGGGCAGCGCCTGCCGTCGGCCATAAATCACTTCGTTGCTGTTGGCCTTGGCCCGCATGGGTTCGCGGTAATACCAGCCGTCGTCGCCTCGATAGAGCAACCCGGGCAAGCCTTCGCCGTACAAGTCCACCCATTGATGAGCAGGGCCTTCGTTGAGCGTCTGTATCTGTTGCCAGGAGGAGACACTGGAAAGCGTGAACTCGCTATAGCTGAACTCGACAGGAGGGCGGTTATCAATCGTCGACGAGTCGCCGAATGCCTGGTCGTGGGCGGCGCTCAGTTGGTGATAACCCAGGGCCGTCTGCCGGTAATCGAGCAGCAAGCGTCGCACCAGGACAGGGGCAGGGCCCCATTCACCCGGAAAACGATGGTACATCAGGACCTGGCGGCACAATCGTTCGGTGCGTAATTCAAAACCGTAGGCGAAGCTGGAAAACGCATCGTCACGGGCCAGCCATTGGTGGCCTTGATAATGCGGCTTTTGTTGGTATTCGGTGCTCCGTTCACCGTAGTCGAACACCAATTCGAAGTGCCATTGCACAGCCTTCAGCCGGTCCGCTCCCCACAGGTAGAGGTCCGCATCGGCCTTGAAATTGCCATAGCACACCCGGCTCAGGTAGCGCTGGGCCGTTACGTCGGCCTTGTATTGGTAAAGGATGTGCTCGCCGTGGGCGTTCAGGCTTTCTTCCAGCAGCCATTCGCCCACACGCCTGGTATCCAGGGGGTCTGCTCGACGCGCCAAAGGGCTTTTTCCGAATACATGGAGGCTGCCATCGGCATCGTGTACGAGCCAGAAACCCGGTTTTTCCTTGTCCGACAACCAATACTCGATCCGCTCGAAGCGGCTTTCGATTCGCGGAAAGTAGCGGATCACCGCGTAGGTCTTGTTCAGCGCCAGGCGGTTGTAGCGCTCGATGCGCGTCGAGCGGATGGCGCCTTGCGGATCTCGCTCGGGCAACCACACCACGGCGCCGGGGCCGATGATCTCGTCTTCCTCGGTATAGGCCGGTACACCCTGGCTGGTACGTCGCGCCACGCACGGCAGCGACAGCCCCCAGCCGATACCGAACACGCCGTTGCCGACCGAGCTGGCATAACCCAGGGACAAGGATGGGGCGAAGCCGCGCCCCGGGGAAATCGGCAGGGCGATTTCATAAGACGCCGTGCCGTGGACGCCGATGGCGCTCCATCCTTTGCCTAGGCTCTGGATGGCGCCGCCGCCCTTGGGCAATGACGGCGCGTTGACAGGCATTGTGCTGTGTTCACTCATCGCGAACCTCCGCCGGCCCGGGCCGTGTAGCTCACTTGCACGATGATGTCGGTCAGTGATTCCAGCATGTCCCTTTGGGCTTCGGGGTTGGGGAACGTCAGGCACCACGTGGAGACCGCACCGGTGTACTCGAAGGGCAGGTAGCGCTCATCGTTGAAATTGAGGGTGAACAGACCGCTATCGTCGACCCCCGTGGAAAGAGCGATCTGCTGGTGGGCGTAGCGGCTTTCCACGGACCGGCCACCGGGAGACATGAACACCTTGCTGGCGGTCTGGGTCAGCGTGGCCCGAATGTTTTCATAGGGGCCGACGAGGGCTGGCAAGGAGACGCTGATGGTTTTGATGCGCCGCAGGTAATGCTGCTGGTCTTTGTAATCGTCTTCGAACAGCTCGTGCGTCAGCTCGAATTCGCACTGGCCTTGCAGCAGGTCGGCGTGGATCTGCGCCCATTCCTTGTTGAGGGTGCTGGTTGCGGTTTTGCTCTTGAGTTGACGCAGCGATACCGTTTTACGAATTTCCAGGTCCCGCTCGTTGCGGCGCAAGTATTCGGCCTGCATGTTCAACAGACTCAGCTTCAGCTGCTCGCCCATGGCGAGGCCTCGATAGGTCGCATTCCAGGTGCCGGGTTGGATGAAACGTCTGTTCAAATCCGCCAGTTCATACTGCCAACAGGCTTCAGCAGCCAGGCAAAGACTCACTGTTGCGTCGTAGGCCTGACGGTAGAGCGCGGCAAACTGGCTGTTCAGCCATTGGTACAGTTGCGCTTTGGTGAAGCGCTTGCGGAAAAAATCGTAGTTGGTCTTGGCTTGGCCCAGGCTTGATTCCGCCAGGCGAAGTTGCAGGCGCGTGGCCGTTTCCTGCTCGGTAACATGCGCCAGTTGTGCGTCGAGCTGGAGCAGTTCGAGCTGTGCCTGGTCACGGGCCTGGGTCCATTCCTGCCGACGACGATGGAACTGTGCCGTCCGCTCGAGATGGGCCGCTGTCGTGCGGTCGCTGATGGCGGTGCCTTGGGCGATCGCTGCGGCAGCGTGCAGCGCACCTTCCCAACGGGAGCCGCCATTGCTGAAGCCAAAAATGTTAGGGGTCATCATCAGGCTGCCTGCTACGACCTGGGAGTCGGACGCAACCTGTTCGGCTGCGCCACTGCTCAAGTACAACCGACAGGCCTGCCGCTCGGCTTCACTGACGCCTTTGTCCAGCAGATGCTGGTAGTGATGGGCTCGTCCCTCGACGATAGAGCGGCTGGCCAGCAGCGCCTGGCGGTTGTGGCGGTCGATTTTCAGTGCCTGGCGTTGCAGGTCGACGGCGATTTTCGCCAGGTCCCAGGCTTGCTGTTGTTGCAGCTCCTGCACTTGAGCCTGCTCTTTGCGCTCGATCAGCGATAGCAGCGTGGCGCCGAACTGGCTGAGGCTTTCAACGGCACTCTGTGCCTGGCTGTGCATGACCATGAAGCGATAGTTCGGCAAGTGTGGGAGCGATAAACCCGGCGCGGCACTGTCGGCAATGTTCAGGGCGTTGGCGCCGGGCAAGGCGCGAGGATCCAGCGGCGGAGCGAACAGCGGCAAATGCAGCGGCTTGCTGACGATGTCGAGGTTATGCCGCAGGTTGTACAGGCGACTTTCGGTGATGTCCCAGCGCTTGAGCAGCTCCGGGTTGAATGGCACGCGCAGATGCGGGGTATCGATCGTGGGCAAGGACGATTGCGAACGGTTTTCACGAAGGCGCAATGAGGGGCTGGCGCTGGACCGGGTCAGGGATCGTTCGAAATAGCGCAGGTTTTCATGGGGGCTTTCGCTCAACGCTTGCAGGCTGATGCTCGTCCATTGTTCGAGCGTCTGAACGACCGCCCGCGGACCTAATAGCTCCAGCGCCCGCACGTACCATAGCTTGGCCTCACTGAGGCTATCGGGTGTCAGCGCACGATACGCGGCGTCGCCTCGGTTGATCAGGATGTCGAGGTACAGGAAATACAGCGCTTTGCGAAAGTGCACCGGATGGCTGAGGGCAATCTGATGTGGGTCGTGGGGCGCCTGGTCGTGATAGGCCGTCATATTGCTGTCGACCAGGGGCACGCTCTTCCAACAACCCTCATGCCCGCGACCGGGGTCGAAGACATGTCTGAGCCAGCGTTCGGCTTCCTCGTATCGTTGTTCGGTGTTTAGCCGGTGGGCGATCAGCCACGGTACGTAGAGGAACAGCTCCGTGAAGTAACGTCCGTATGGGCCGTGGAAATCGATCTTGTTGGCGTCGCCTGGCAAGACGGGTTCCGATAGATGTTGGGTCTGTTGATCAAATAGCGCATCCAGGCTGTTTTCGGTACGACGGATCAGTTCTGCGGCGAATACGGTGTTCAACCTGATGGGCTGGCGCGTTTTGTCCTTGGTATCGTTTTCGCTGATAGCGGAGTTGGCGAAATCGAGAAATTGGGTGGTGCCCAGGCTGGACTTCTTGACGGTAATGTCGGGAGGCGCGGTCTCAGGTGTCAGCTTCTGACCGAGGAAGACCCCTGCTAAAGGGAGCTCGCCTTCCGTGTGGAGAGGAACCTTTATTTGAATGCGATAGTGGCTTAAGTGTGGAAGGTGTTTTTCTGCCGGCTTTTCTTTGGTTGTGTCTGTGTCTCCGGGTTCAAAGCCGAGATTTTTATCGACGTAAGTCGTTTTCTTGAAAATGAAGTTGTTAGATGAGTTTGCTTGGGACGCTCTGACGCATAAAGCGAGAAAAAGCAAATCATGTGAGTCTTGGGGGTAATGCACAGCAACAGTGCCGACCAATGTCTTGATCGCATCCAGCTCCATGCTGCGAAGCGCGTTGTCCTCGCAATAACCTTGCAGGCAAACGCGCGGGCTGCTCCAGCTTCCATCCGGTTTTTTGAAACAAAGGCTCAAGCGCAATAGCGGATGGTTGCCCGCCGATTGTGAGGTTGAAGAGGCGTTACGGATGGCTGCCGGGTCCTGGTGGATGCATTCGGCCCATACGATGAACAGACGATTGTTGAACCAGACCGGCCTTATCGAATGCTCCACCGCGTTCTCGGAAATCGGCACGTTGGCTTTTTCCCAATCCGACCAGGCGTAAGGGTCCGGCTGGTCAAGTTTCGGCGGGGTGGCAGGCGAGGGCGGTGGCGTGCCGTTGATTGGGCGTTGAGCCATGTTCAGCGAACGCCAGAAATAGCTATTCTCGGAGCGTGATTTGGCAATGAAATAGTAAGTGCTGTTGGCAAAGTCCTCGCCATCGATGTAGCCAGTGAGAATGTTCAGGTTGGCGACTTCTTCGAACCGGGTCAGGTATGCCGTGACCGCGGACTGGACCGCATCGGGTTGAATCTGGTTCTGATTGAGGTCGTTTTCCAGCTGCCGGAAGTTGTCGCTCTTGTTGGCCCTCAGCAGTGGGTCCAGATAAATCGCCGGGAAATAGAGCAACTTTTGATGGGCGGCCCAGGTGGGGTATTGATGCAGCTCGTTGCGCCAGGTCTCCAGGTGCTCGGCACCCAGGCTTGCCGAGTCGTAGCCGGGTTCCAGGTTCATCAGGATGCGATGGATGTATTGCTGCAGGCTGGCGATGGCACACGCCACGGGTGTGGTGGGCACGTCCTGGCTGACCAGCACATCGAGCAACCAGTATTCATAAAGCGCCTCGGCCGTCTTGAGCTTCAGGTTTTTCGTCTTGAGGGTGTTGGGTGCGACCTTGTGCAAATAGAGCGCTAACTGTGCATCGCGCAGGCTTTCATCAAGCTGCTTTTTTATGGCAACGGTCATATTCAATCCTTGAATGTTGGGGAAGGAGGACGTGTCAGTGGCAGGCCGCGATTAGCGCTTCACCGACGGTCCTCCAGTCCGATGTCTCGCTGTCGCTGTTGAGGGCGGTTGCCTTGAGCAGCAGGCTGGCCGACAGCCCGGTGCGCTGGCAGCACGCCTGGCAACGCATGACCCAATCCACGGCTTCCATGGACTGGGCGCGTTTGTGTTCCAGGTGTGCGGTCAGGTAGCTGACTTCCTCAGTGCTCCAGTCCAGCAGGTTGGCCAGCAGGTTATTGGCTTCTTCGCCTGCGCCTTGCGGCGTGTCCTGGTTGGCAAGCTGCAAGTAATGCAGCAGATGCTCTTCTGACCGGGCCTGATGCTGGGCACAGTGACTGAAGCGTTCGAGCAGATACAGGGTTTGAGGCGTCAGCGTTCCCGTGCTGCTTGTGGCCAGCCAGGTCGGGTTGTTCATCAATTGCTGCAGGGTGCTGCCGCTCAGGTGCAATTCCTTGCACGCTTGGGCCGTGCGCAATACCGTCGCCAGCAATGCAGGCATTTTCCCTGGGGCGCTCTCGATGGCCGCGACAATCGTCGTTGCATGGGCGTCGGCCATTTGCATCACACAGGGGAAGTACTCCGCGGACAAGTCGGCGAGGTCGTGCAACAGGGTCTCCACCACATGCCGGTCTCCGCTCGGCTGGGGATCTTCCGCCAGCAGTAGCGACAGTCGTTTTTCCAGGCTCTTGTTCATCGGCACGTCGTCTTCGATAACATCGAACAGACGACACCATGACGCGACATCGCGGTTGTCCTGCTTGAGCCAGTCGACCGCCCAATCCAGCGCCATCAGTACATCGAGAATGTTGGGCTCAGAGGCGTGCGAAGTACTCAATGCCCCTGTCACCAACGCTTTGCAGAAATCCTCCCCGCCCAATAAATGGGCCAGCGCCGTGCACTCGGAGGGAGAGAGCCCGAACATCCGGGCGATACGGGCCTGGCGGTAGAGTGACGAGACTGTGGATAAATCATGTTTAAACGAAGACAGGTATCGCTCGCTCTGCTTCGTCAGCAACAACAGCGAATCCTGCGTCATGGGAAGTCCGAGGCCAGCACTGAGATAGCTGAATGTTTTCAGGTCCGTTGTGACCAGGTCTTCCACCTGCGGGTGTTCGAGCAATTGGGTTCGATTGAACACCTGGTCAAACAAGGGCACCTGCTGGCCGCAAGCAGCAATCGGCATGTCGTGCAGTAACGACGCAAACTCTTGCGGCGCGATGCCGTGGCGTTGGTTCAGGTAGCGATAGACCCCCAGGGTGCGCAAGGTATTGGTGTTGAGCGTCATCGTCGTGCTGCCTTCCGAGCGCAAGGCACTGACGATCAGCGTGTCCAGTTCGGCAACGGGAATATCGGTCCAGCGCTGCAATCGGATCATTCGCTGCATGCGGGCGAACCGTTCGCGGGATGCGTAGGCAAAGGCATTCAACTCTTTGGTGATCGCCAGGGCTGGTTCCGATTCCGGCCCATTGATGTAAGCGGCGCCATGGCGGGGAAAAGTGGAACACGGACTGCTGGTCGAGGTTCGTGGGCTGTATGCACCTTGTGCCAGCAACTGCTCGACCTGTTCCGTGGTCAGCCCGGTGCGCTCCTTGAAGAACGAAAGGTCGTGCAGGCGATTGATATTTTCAGTGCCGTAGTTTTTCTTCAGGACGCCAAGGTCCAGGTCTGAACTGGCTGGCGCGAGCAGGATTTTCTGTTGCTCAGGACTGAGCCCGGACAACAATCTTTGCGCCTCGACATGGGATTGCGAAACATGCCCGTAAGGTGAGTCCCCTGGTGAAAACGGGAGTTTCAGGCTCACCCGATAATTCAGTTCGCCCAGCACCGGTTTGTTTGCGCCTAGCCCCAACAGGCACTGGTGATGATGCAGGTCGTAGGGCAGTGAGAAAGGGTAGTGTTCGCTGGCCAGGACCTGGTGGACGGTCTTGTCGCTCGTTGCCAGATGGGCTTTGATCGCGCTGCGCAAGGTGTCATTGACGATGTCCAGCATTGGCCGCGCAACGAAGGCACTTTGTTGATCGAGCATCAGCCCCTTGAGGTCCGGTCGCCGTTGCTCCAGGGTGATTTTGTCGGTTGATGGGGAGGCGTTTTCCAGCTGGCCGGCAAACAGATACAGCGCCCGCAGATAGGCCACGGGCGAGTCGATGGCAGCGATGTCACCTTCCTTGCAGAACTGATCCCAATGCTCGTTGAACAGCGCTTGATAGCTGACGGGCGCCGAGGTTGAGTCCGAACCCAGGCTGCGCCGGGCACGTCGCCGGGTATCGCTGGGCGATATCAGGTGCTCCTGATACAGGCGACTGACCTGTCGGGCATAGCTCGCGGCGTGGTCATAGACCTGCCCGGCATCCACGTCGGTGTACTTGCCCAGCTCAAGGACGAACTGCGCCTTGCCCATGCGCATGACGTCGAAGACCGACGTCAATCCCATGCGCTGCAGGGCTGCCCTGAAATCGGCTTGGGCGTTGTCCACGCCGATTGGGGCGTCGATGAGCCGGTGCAACAGTGAGTCGTTGCTTGCGTCCATGAGTTGTCCATCTCCTGTTCGAACGGAATGTGCGGTCCAGGGGAAACCGTACAGGAGCGTGGGACAAAAGGCGGTAGGACGAGAGGGGGTGGGTTTTGTACGAAAGGGCGATGCGTTGTCTGGATCTTGGTTGAGCGGGAGTTGATACAGTCGTTATGGATGAGTGTGTAACGGTAGCTGGACAAGCAGGAGAGATTAACCTAAGTTTGAAATCAATGATTTCATTGATTTCGAGAGGATTATGGCCAGCATCACGATTCGAAACCTTGATGATCAGATCAAGGAACAACTGCGTATCGCCGCCGCCCACAACGGTCACTCCATGGAGGAAGAAGCAAGGCTGATCTTGGGGCGTGCTTTGGCGACAGTCAGCCCGGCGGGAGGATTAGGAAGTCGTATCCGAAACAGGTTCAGCTCCTTGGGTGGAGTTGATCTGGATCTGCCTTCGCGTGACGAGAAAGCAACGGCGGTGGATCTTTCTGAATGATAGTGCTCGATACCAATGTCATTTCAGAGTTCATGCGCGCCGAGCCGAACGCAACCGTCCTGGCGTGGATCGATTCACAGCCGGCAATGGACCTGGTTATTTGCGCTATTACAGTTGCGGAGATTCTTCATGGTATCGCTCGGCTGCCTTTCGGCAAGCGCAAGCAAAAGCTCGAGTCCCATGCCATGGCAATGTTTGAAGAGGATTTTGTCGACAGGATCCTGCCCTTTGATGCCCACGCAGCTGTCGAGTACGCGGCCCTGGTTGCGTCATGCGAAGCTAAGGGGCGGGCGGCAGGTATGGCCGATGCGCAAATCGCAGCCATTTGCCGAGCGCACGGCGCTCTGATCGCAACCCGCAATACCAAAGACTTCAAGTTCCCAGGCGTTGAAGTCATCAACCCCTGGAACCCTTGAGCAAAGCCTTCACGCGAAACGCCCATTGCCAATTGGAAACGGGCGTTTCTCATGATCAAACCCTGAAGTGACTCACCATCATTTGCAACTGATTACCCAGCCGTGCCAGTTCCACACTGGAAGCGGCGGTTTCTTCGCTGGCGGCGGCGGTCTGTTCGGACACGTCGCGCACGTTGATGATGCTGCGGCTGATTTCCTCGGCGACGGCGCTTTGCTGTTCGGCGGCAGCGGCGATCTGCTGGTTCATCGACTGGATGTTCGACACCGTGCGGGTGATGTTGCCCAGTGATTCCCCAGCCTTGCGAGTCAGGGCGACGCTGCTGTCGGTGAGGCTGCGGCTGTTGTTCATCACGGCCGCCACTTGCTGGGTGCCATTCTGCAAGCCGGCCACCAGGCCTTCGATTTCCTCGGTGGATTTCTGCGTGCGCTGGGCCAGGCCACGGACTTCGTCGGCCACCACGGCGAAACCACGGCCGGCTTCACCGGCGCGGGCCGCTTCGATAGCCGCGTTGAGGGCCAGCAGGTTGGTCTGCTCGGCCACGGCCTTGATCACGTCCATGACGCTGCCGATCTTGTCGCTTTCCTGTTGCAGCACGGTCATGGCGTCAGTGGAACGAACCACCTCGCTGGCCAGGCGTTCGATCTGGGCGATGGCTTCGCTGACCACCTTGTCACCGGCACGGGCTTCGCCATCAGCGGCGGCGGCTGCCTGGGAGGCTTCTTCGGCGTTGCGTGCCACTTCCTGGACCGTGGCGGTCATCTCGTGCATGGCGGTCGCGACCTGGTCGGTCTCGACTTTCTGGCTGTTGACCCCGGCGCTGGTTTGCTCGGTCACGGCGGACA
>Ga0213822_1000603_pt1 | contig 26533 bp, 28 predicted proteins | sample MC6MC0908MG_FD_179872 | JGI IMG/M metagenome (GOLD analysis project Ga0213822, IMG submission 179872) | Enriched soil aggregate microbial communities from Iowa State University, Ames, United States - MC6-MC0908-MG | ecosystem: Environmental > Terrestrial > Soil > Unclassified | place: USA: Iowa...
AAAATGAGTCATTTGCCCGTGTAACCGTTGCAGCCTTTATTGCCCAGCTTGATCCAACAATGGATGAGTTGACAGAGATTAAAACAGTCGTATCAGAAGCTGTGACCAATGCAATCATTCATGGATATGAAAACGATCCAAATGGGGTTGTATATATTCATGTTTCCGTGGAGGATAGTCTGATTGATATGACAATTAAGGATGTTGGTTTAGGAATTGTAGATGTGGAGGAAGCTCGTCAGCCATTATTTACAACGAAGCCAGATCTAGAACGATCCGGTATGGGATTCACTATCATGGAAAATTTCATGGATGAGGTAGAGATTCGCACGCAGCCAGGTCGAGGAACCGAGGTTAAATTACGGAAGCATTTAAATTCTAGCAAAATGCTTTGCAATTAAGGAGACTTGCCGATGGATGTGGAGGTCAAGAACGATAAAAGTCAACCGTATTTAAAGGATCATGAAGTGAAGGAGCTCATTAAAAAGAGCCAGGAAGGAGACCAAGACGCTAGAGATTTAATCGTTGAAAAAAACATGCGTCTTGTCTGGTCTGTTGTCCAACGGTTTCTTAATAGGGGCTATGACCCCGATGATTTGTTCCAAATTGGCTGCATAGGATTATTGAAATCAGTTGATAAGTTTGACCTTTCCTATGATGTCAAGTTCTCCACATATGCGGTACCAATGATCATTGGTGAAATCCAACGATTTATCCGCGATGATGGAACGGTGAAGGTAAGCCGATCACTGAAAGAAATGGGGAACAGAATCCGAAAAGCTAAGGATGAATTATCGAAGATACTAGGAAGAATCCCAACTGTAAATGAAATTTCGGTACATCTAGAACTTTCACCGGAAGATGTGATTCTTGCTCAAGAAGCAAGCAGGACACCTTCATCCATTCATGAAACAGTTTATGAAAATGATGGAGATCCGATTACATTACTAGATCAAATAGATGACGGTAATGAAGGAAAATGGTTTGATAAAATTGCTTTAAAAGAAGCCATCCTTGAATTGGATGAACGGGAAAGATTAATCGTTTATTTAAGATATTATAAGGATCAAACACAATCAGAAGTTGCTCTTAGGCTGGGAATTTCTCAGGTTCAAGTTTCAAGACTGGAAAAAAAGATATTACAACAAATGAAAGACCGTATGGATCTCTAATCCATACGGTTTTTGGTTTGCTCTAACTCGCTTTTTAAGGTCTTCTATACATGAAAACAAGGCTTATAATCCATACTACATATACGAGGAAATCATTGTATGGGAAGTGATTGTTTTGGAAACGACCATATACATCCGCATGCGGAATCGTGTCCAAGCCGAACCGGAAGAAAAAGTTTTGTTAAAGGATGTTGCCCAAATCATTGCCCCAGAAGCTGTTCTCTCGAATATCAAAACAATGATGGTTCATCAATTAACCCCAAAAGATCGGAATATTGTGGTCATTGATGTGATGAAAGTCATCAATTTGATTACTGATACTTTTGATGATTGTGAAGTCCAAACCATTGGTCCTGCACAAACCATTATAGAAGTAACCTTTAAAAAGAAGGGAGTTTCCATTCCTTTTTTTCTCTTAATATGGTTTCTGTTATTTTTTGGTTCAGCCATGGCGATTATGAATTTTCATGATGATGTCAGTATGAAAAGCGTCCATGAAAAAATTTATACCATCATAACGGGTGAGAAAGATGCTAAGCCGCTATTATTTCAAATTCCCTATTCCATTGGTTTGGGCCTGGGAATGATTTTATTTTTTAATCATGTTTTTAAAAAGAGGATTAATGAAGAACCCAGTCCACTTGAAGTAGAAATGTTTAATTATCAGCTAGATCTAGATAATTATGTCATTATTCATGAAAACAAAGAAAGTATGAAACGACTTAATGACGACGATTAAAATTTTAGTAGTTCTTTTTGTAGGATTAGCAAGTGGATTGGCCGTAGGTTCTGGCTTTGTGGCATTTCTTACCGTACTAGGAGTAATCCCAAGACTGACACAACTTAGCAAAACAATGAAAATGATTCACCAGTATGAGTGGGCAGTTATCTTAGGTGCAATGACTGGGGTATTAGCGAGTCTTAGAGACCCTGAATTACATATATCATCCTATTTTTTAATTCCATTAGGAATAACCGGTGGAATATTTTTCGGAATGTTGGCTGCAGCCCTAACAGAGGTCCTGAATGTCTTGCCAATTCTGGTGAAAAGGATTCGTTTAGATGGGCAAATAATCATCTTAATCATGGCAATTGTATTTGGGAAAATATTTGGTGCCATTTTTCAATGGCTTTATTTTGTTCATCATTAAAGGGGTTTGTTATGAAAGAACATCAAAGTATGATCAATCGGAGGCGTGTCATTTTAGTTACTGACGGTGATGAATATGCAAAAAGAGCTGTTGAACATGTGGCTAAAGAGATTGGTGGACGATGTATTTCTAGTTCTCATGGAAATCCTTCAACATTAACTGGCCCAGAAATTGTCAACTTAATTAAAAAAGCTCCACACGATCCTGTATTAGTGATGTTTGATGATAGCGGGATAGTAGGTGAAGGTGCGGGTGAATCCGCATTGAAATATGTTGCTTTACATAAAGACATTGAAATTCTAGGGGTCATTGCGGTTGCCGCGAAATCTAGACATGAGGAATGGACAAGGGTCGATGTGAGCATCGACCGCGATGGAGAGTTAACCGCCTATGGAGTAGATAAATTTGGTATACCAGAACTTGAAATCGGGAGAATAAATGGAGATACCGTTTATTGTCTTGATGAATTGGATGTGCCTATTATCGTAGGCGTTGGTGATATTGGTAAAATGGCAAGACACGATTCCTATAAACTTGGTTCGCCGATCACGAAAAAAGCAGTGCAATTAATTCTTGAAAGGAGTGGCTTTCATGGCGAGAAGTAACGAACAAAAATGGCCAATCCCGGAATCAGTGCATGAAATTGAAAATTATATGAAACAGCGGGTCGGACTCGGCATTAGTTTTGATATCGGGGTCAGGAAGTTAAAAATTCTAAAAAAAGATGTCCATATCTATTATGTAAATGGGTTATGCGATACACGTTATATTATACAGTTGATTGAAGAGTTAGTTGAAATCAATGATCATGAAAAATTATCAACGGACATATTTAAGGTTATTGAAAATAGAATTGTTAACCAATCGGTTGATCAGGTAAAAACGCTTGATAAAATTGTTGATCAGGTTCTATCTGGATTAATTGCCGTTGTGATAGAAGGGAAAAATACAGCCCTTGTAATTGATGTAAGGAGTTATCCCGGCAGGGCCCCACAAGAGCCAGATACAGAAAAAGTAGTTAGAGGGTCACGTGATGGATTTGTTGAAAATATTATTCTCAATACAGCTTTGACAAGAAGGAGAATTCGTGACGAACGACTTCGCTTTGAAATGCATAAAGTTGGAGAACGTTCGAAAACGGATGTAGCATTAGGTTATTTAGAGGATGTGGCAGACGCTGACTTACTAAATATCATTAGAAATGAAATAAAAGCAATCGATGTTGACGGTATTCCAATGGCAGATAAAACGATTGAGGAGTTTATCGTTAAACAGGGGTGGAACCCATTTCCATTAGTAAGGTATACAGAAAGAGCGGATGTTGCTGCTGCCCATCTATTAGAAGGGCATGTAATTATTTATTGTGATACTTCTCCAAGCGTGATTATTACACCTACAACCTACTTTCATCATGTGCAGCATGCTGAAGAATTTAGAGAATCACCGGCGATGGGGACTTTTGTGCGTTGGACGCGGTTTTTAGGTGTCTTAGCCTCGATTGTGTTACTTCCCTTATGGTTACTGTTCGTATTGGAGCCGTCCCTATTACCTGAAAAAGTTTCCTTCATTGGACCGAATGAACAAACCAATATTCCAGTGGTCGTTCAATTAATATTAGCGGATTTTGGGATAGAATTTTTAAGGATGGCAGCCATTCATACCCCAACACCATTATCAACGGCAATGGGCTTAATTGCCGCGGTATTGATTGGACAAATTGCGATAGACGTTGGTCTATTTGTTCCGGAGGTGATCCTTTATGTTGCTGTTGCAGGGATCGGCTCTTTTACGACTCCGAGCTATGAATTAGGTGTGGCAAATAAAATGGCGAGAATGGCACTAATGATATTAGTAGCCATTTTCCATACGCCAGGCTTTATCATCGGCAGTACCATCATGTTTTTATTTGTGGTAAACATGCGTACGCTTAATACACCATACTTTTGGCCGTTTCTTCCTTTCGAACCAAAAGGATTTATGCAGATTGTCTTCCGCAGGGCAATACCCGGTTCTTTTCTTAGACCAAGTATTGTACACCCTCGAAATCGTTTCCGGCAGCCACCGAAGGCGAACGAGAAATAATTGCGGTTTTTTTACAGTTATGCTAAAGTAATTTTAATTAAATAAAGGGTTAAAGGAATAAAAATAGGCAGTATCTTATGGAGATTCTGTCTATTTGTTTATAATAATAGTCTACATAAACTATAGTGATTTGTTTACGGAGAGAGGGAAAGGGAATGTATTTTTATGGGTCAACAGGAGTAAATAAAAACGGAAATTTAGAAATAGGCGGAGTCGATGCCATTGAGTTAACACAGCAATTTGGAACTCCGCTTTATGTTTATGATGTAGCCTTAATGAGAGAAAGGGCAAGGGGCTTTAAACAAACCTTTGAAGACCTAAATGTAAAAGCCCAAGTCGCTTATGCCAGCAAAGCATTTTCAACTATAGCGATGATTCAGTTAGCGGAGGAGGAGGGGTTATCACTCGATGTAGTTTCTGGGGGTGAATTGTATACCGCAATCGCAGCTGGATTTCCGGTAGAAAGAATTCATTTTCATGGAAATAATAAAAGCCGAGAAGAATTAGAAATGGCGTTAGACCATAGAATCGGTTGTATTGTTGTTGATAATTTTATAGAACTGGAACTTTTAAAAACCATTTGCCATGAGAAAAATGTGAAGGTCAGCATCCTGCTTAGGGTTACCCCTGGAATCGAGGCACATACTCATGACTATATATTAACTGGTCAGGAGGATTCAAAATTTGGTTTTGACCTCCAAAATGGACAGGCGGAAGTGGCAATTAAAACGGCAATTAAATTAAATTATTTTGATGTTCTCGGACTTCATTGCCATATCGGGTCACAGATTTTTGAAACAACAGGTTTTTTACTAGCTGCAAAGAAAATTGTAGAAAAGATGGAACTCTGGAAAAATGAGCTTTCCTTTGAAGCAAAGGTGTTAAATTTAGGCGGAGGGTTTGGGATTCGCTATACAAAAGAAGATGAACCCATCCCCCCATCACAATATGTAAGTGAGATCATTACAGAGGTAAAAAATTTAACGGAACAGCACTCATTAAACATGCCGGAAATTTGGATTGAACCTGGCCGTTCACTTGTTGGTGATGCAGGTATTACTCTTTATCAGGTAGGTTCCTCCAAAGAAGTTCCAGGTGTCAGAAAATATTTAGCCGTTGATGGCGGGATGAGTGATAATATCCGTCCGGCACTTTACCAGGCAAAATATGAAGCAGTTCTTGCCAATAAACCTTTAGCAACACCAAATGAAACCGTCTCAATTGCAGGTAAATGTTGTGAATCGGGTGATATGTTGATTTGGGATTTACCGTTGCCGGAAACAGGAGAAGAGGACATTCTTGCTGTGTTTTGCACGGGTGCATACGGTTATTCCATGTCAAACAACTATAACCGGATTCCACGTCCGGCCGTTGTATTTGTTGAAAACGGTAAGGCCACACTTGTTGTAAAAAGAGAATCGTATGAAGACTTAGTAAGGCTTGATTTGCCGCTAAAATAGAAATAAGCTGCCGCAATTGCGGCAGCTTTTTCTAAAAAGATAAGAAAGCATAAATGTCGACTTTGAGAATGGTCCAGCCCGAAGCGCATGAGCAAGGCACTTGAGCTTTTCTTTATTATGAGAAGATAGATTTTATTGCATCAAACAGCCAAATGAAAAATTGCTTGATTTTTTCTAAAAATCCTTGCCCTTCCTCAGATTGAAGGAATTTTGATATGCGGTCTTTCGCTTTATTAAGCTGGTCACTCACTTGGTTCCAGTCAATGTTTAAATCCTTTAGTTTATTAAAAAAGTCAATCAATCTTTGCATTTCTGCATCCGTAAGTGTAACATTTAAATCCTTTGCTGCCTGCTCAATAATTTTCCGTAACTCTTCATCATTTTTCGGCTTATTTTTAGCGATCTCTTCTTTTACTTTGGCTATTAAAGCAGCGGCATTCTTATTGCCGATGGAGTCTCCCAGTTTGGCGGTTTCTACCATCTCTTGATTCGCAGCTTGTTTTACTTCCTCTGGAATAGTTTTATCGGCAGAAATTTCATATGCTTTGATAATACCTGTTAAAGCTGCAGTTCCAGATACAGAAATCGGGGCAGTAATATAGATGTTAGCATCCTTGACTCCTGCTGTAATTAAGGCATTGACGTACATTTCATCTGTAACCCAATTGATATTCTTTGTTTTCACCGTAATCCCTGAACCTTTTGGCGCAATCGTAATGGCAGATGATGAGATAGCCCTTGTACCGATAAGTGATTTCGCAACGTATTTCCCTAAATATTGATGCTCTTCTTGATTCGATACGGTCACAATTTGAACATCTTTCGGTGCGCCCATTTCTTCTAATAGGTTATTTTTTTGTTCTTCTGTCAAATTCTCGCCTAATGTGACTATCATATCCCCTTCAGCCATGTCGGCAAAGCTGCGGATGGGATGGAAGAGTACGAACGATAACAGTAGCAGAATCATTATTTTTTTCATTGTTGGCCTCCTTGAAGTTGTAACACTAGTCAATAAAATATTTTCATACCTCTTTTAATAATATAACCGAAACCTTTATTATAAACGTACTATTTAAACCAGAAGTTTCATAGTTTTGAAATTTTAGTCGAGAATATGCAACATTTTAAGATAAAATAGATTATTTTTGTTATTTGGTGTAGAATGGTGGTCAGGAAGGAACACTTTTGGAGGAAAGTTTTTCATGAGAAAAAATTGGGTTGTATTTAGTATCCTTATTGGCATCTCTGTTATTTGGGGAATAATCTACTGGCTTTTTATTGCACCTAAACAATAGTACTAATTTTATTTGATGATTGTCTATTATTTATGTATGATTGTGTTTAGTGAAACATAATAAAATCAACTACATATAATGAATAAATGGTTAGAAATAATTTATTTGGAAAAAATATACTATTGTTAAACCAGCAAGTTACGGTGGTTTATTTAATATAATGAGGGATATCAAAATGTTAATTCGTTATAAGAAGACATTCGAAAAAATTGCAATGGGTTTATTGTCCTTTATGCCAAGTGAAAAGGATTTAAAAAAGCTCCAGCACACAATAAAGGAATATGAGACAGAAGAGGATTGGCAGCTTTTTCTGTGGAAAGAAGAAGATATTATTGGGCTGCTAGGAATCCTTTATCAAAATGAAGCCAATGCCTTAGTTATTCAGCATATTTCGGTTAATCCTTCCCATCGTTTTCAAGGTGTTGGGAAAAAAATGGTGCAGGCATTGAGAGAAATGTATTCAGACAAGGAAATAATTTCAAATGAAAACACTGCGGCATTTATTGAAAAATGCGATGTTTGCTAGGTGGACTAATAAAAAGGCAGAGAATAATATCATTCTCTGCCTTTCCGCATTATTAGGGATTGGCGTCTTTCTTCGATAACACTTGTTCGATCCCGCAACATATGACGATGAATGAGGCTGTTATTAGTGAAATCACTTGCTCTTCCCCATTGAAGCCCCACTTGTTTACAATACTCTCTACACACTTCTAAAAGGAGTGAATCACAGATAGGCAAATCAAAGCTAGTATATGCTTCTTCATTTTCGATTATGGAGAAACGTTTTTTTAATAAATCGTATAGGAGGGAGGGGTCTAAGCCAAGCTTTTTTAACCAACAACCCTGTGTGTCAAATATTTTTATTGCTTTTTCTAATGTTCTTTTTGCACCAATAAAATTACATCTACGGTGATGATAGGTAGAAACTGCTAATAAAATAAGACCGACCAAGACGGACGATTTGTTCCCGGAATCGGTCCTTTTCCAATACTCTTCAAGAACTTCATGGCATTCAAAATAATCCCGATCACTATGGAAATGGGCTAAAAATTGGATATATTCTTTCGGATACAAATAATCCCTCCCAACAATCTATTTTGTGTTTAGTTTAACACACAAAGCAGCTTCCTTTAAAAAAAGTATGCAAAAGTTTAAAATAATAAAAAACCCGTCTGGATCGACGGGTCCCTTACGCCGCTGACCAGGGCGCTTGCGCTTTTCTTATTAATAAACCCAGGAAGCACCAACGATAATTAACAAAATGAACAAAACGACGATTAATGCAAATCCGCCACCAAATCCGCCATCCATACAAAATACCCCCTATAAAATTATTGTGCTTTTCCTTGTTATCATATGTAAGCTAGTTGTCCATTGTTTGGGCAAACTTCATGTTTTCATAATAAAGCACACCGAAGGAATGATTTTTCTATTGGATAACCACATTGAATCCTCTATACTATTAATAGTCATAGTGAATGATAAACAAATATTATTTATTTAGAATTTTGGTGAAATATAATGCCATATCAGGTAAAGATTGATGCGTTTGAAGGGCCGTTGGATTTGCTTCTCCATTTAATTAATCGGCTCGAAATTGATATATATGATATACCTGTTGCTGAAATTACCGAGCAATACTTAATATATATTAAAACCATGAATGAGCTCCAACTGGATGTTGCCAGTGAATTTTTAGTAATGGCTGCAACATTACTCGTAATAAAGAGTAAAATGCTATTACCAAAGCATGAAGAGGTTTTCTCTGACGACGACCCGGAAATGACCTTTGAGGATGACCCAAGGGACGAGCTTGTCGAACGATTGATTGAGTATCGAAAATATAAAGAGGCCGCACATGACCTGAAATCATTGGAAGAAGAACGAGGTCTTATGTATACGAAGCCGCCAAGCGACCTTTCTGATTTTGCAAAAGAAAAACAGCCTGAAAAGACAGAGCTAAATGTGTCCTTGTATGATATGCTGGCTGCCTTCCAAAAGTTGCTGAGGAGAAAGAAGTTGCAGCGGCCAATGGCGACAAAAATTGCCCGCCAGGAAATATCGATTGAGAAAAGAATGACAGAAATTATGGTTGAATTAAAGCTGCTTAAAGGAAGAAAAAACTTTAATGAATTGTTTCCATACCCTGCAAAGGATCATATCGTAGTGACCTTTTTGGCTATTTTGGAACTAATTAAACGAAATGCAATTGACGTTGAGCAGAGTGAAAACTTTGGAGATATCTTTGTTGAAGCTGTAAAGGAAGGGGCAGAAGTTGTTGGAAATTATTAATTGGAGCAGCATACTTGAAAGCTTATTGTTTGCGGCAGGCGACGAGGGTCTTTCTCTTAAGCAAATGGCAGAGGTTTTAGAAGTAGATGAGCTAAAGGTCAGTGAAATTATTGAAGATTTAAGACAAGAATATGAACAAGCCAATCGAGGAATCATGATTGTCCAGTTGGCAGGAACCTATCAACTGGCAACTAAGAAAGAAAATGCAGCGTATTTAAAGAAGCTGGTTGATTCCCCCCATACATCTGCATTATCACAGGCAGCTTTAGAGACATTGGCCATCATTGCCTATAAACAGCCGATTACCCGTGCTGAAATTGAGGAGATTCGCGGTGTAAAAACGGAGAGACCATTGCATACGCTAGTCTCAAAAGTATTAATCAGAGAAGTTGGACGGGCAGAAGGGACAGGAAGGGCTTATTTATACGGAACAACAAAGGAATTCCTTGACTATTTTGGATTAAAAAGTTTAAAAGAACTACCACAGCTTCCGGAAAAAGTAGAGGAAGAATTTATTCAGGAGGAAGCAGATTTGTTTTTTGAGAAATTCCAGGAAACGATTAACTCCTAAACTACAATCATGAGCAAGAATTTATGCTAAAATTAATATACGTTTTCAAAATGATTATTCGGTTATCCAAATAGTCTTAAGCATTTCGATAAGGAGCGGGATTAGGTTGCTAATTAAAGAGTGTAAAGGATTTGAATTAGCGAAAGAAAAATCAAATACTTCAGAGGACTTTTTTAACAGAAGTGAAGTCACTTTCGTTGAAGATGGAGAGGAAAAAACGCTGCATGTTCTATATGTGAGGTATTTTGATCAAATCATCTCTGAATTTACTCCGTACCAACAAGACCCAGTTATTGTCCAAGAAGGAAATGAAGTAACTTTCAAAGAAATTGTAGCACTTGTTTGTCTCATAAAAAATCCAGGACTTCGCAATCGTAAGCGCCTGTACATTAATTCTAAACAAGAAGTTGCTTCCTATTTTCAAGACATAAACTTTAATAAATTACCTGAAATCATGCTAGCTCTTAAGCAAAATAATGGTTTTGAACTTCGTTCTCCACTTGAGTTCATCATGCAGCCACAATAGTTAAAAATTTTAGGGGGATCAATATGGGGAATACGTTGGTTAAAACACAATTAAAGGATGTTAAAGAATTTTTAACGAAGTCAATCTCAACACTTGAAGATTTTTTAAATGAAACAACCATCTCGGATTTGAACTTAGAAAATGATGAAGAGCGCAGCTACAATAAATCAATTTTATCAAATTTACGAAAACTAGTTGTTTATAGTGGGGAAAGTTTAGATACATGTTCAGTTATTTTGCAGAACGAACCTTTTCAAAAAGCAGCAGCTGAAAAAACTCTTTATAAAATTTACCATCAATGTATTGAAGAGTTTTTCTCACCAAAAAATGATGCGTGGTTCGAAGATAGCAGATCTGCCTATACGGGCAGGAACTCCATTAAATTTTATCGAAATGTTTCGGAAAATGTAGTGCAGCTCATCAAGAGTCTAGAAGGAGATTTCCAGAGAATTAGGGAAGAACTTGAGTACTATGAAACAGATTACCGAACGAAAATGATTCAATCAAAATGAAATTTGGAAATACACAAGACTGTCCTAAAAAAGGGCAGTCTTTCTCGTTGTCCAGCTCCAGCCCCTGGGCAAGGCGCTTCCGCTTTTCTCGTTCTTAACAAGTATAAACCCTCATACCATTTAGAAGGATTACTTGATGGGAAAAACTAGCTAAAGGAAGTGAGGGAGCAGTATGGATCGTTTTAGCCGATATGTAAATGAATTATTTGACTGGAATGAACAAATGAAACAATTTCTTCAATCGGAAAAAGTGGATCAAGACTCTGAACTATGGGAAAAACTTGATGAATTTACTGAATTAATTGAAAGTACCAACCGAGAGTTATCATCTGAAGAGCTGCTAAGTTTACAAGCAAGGGCCGAGAACATTCATGAGCAAATGGAACATTATTATAGAAGAAAACAAGAAATCGGAAACATTTGGATTGTAGAAAAAACGCTCCCTCCCGGCGGTCATACCCTGCCAGAACTGCCATATCCTTATAATGCCTTAGAGCCTTATATATCCGAGGAAATCATGAGATTGCACCACGAGAAGCATCATCGTTCATATGTCGATGGCTTAAATCGAGCCGAAATCAATCTTAAAACAGCTAGAGAAACCAATGATTTTTCTTACATTAAGCATTGGTCAAGAGAGCTTGCCTTTCATGGGTCCGGACATTACCTCCATACAATTTTTTGGAGAAACATGAGTCCGAACGGAGGAGGTGGCCCGGAAGCACTTCTAAAGGGAGAAATAGAACAGTACTTCGGAAGCTTTGAGGCGTTTAAAAAGCAGTTCTCTGAAGCTGCCAAGCAAGTGGAGGGCGTAGGCTGGGCCCTTTTGGTATGGTCACCGAGAGCAAGACACTTGGAGGTGTTGCAGTCGGAGCGGCATATGCTGTTGACACAATGGGATACGATTCCCCTCCTTGTATTGGATGTTTGGGAGCATGCCTACTATCTGCAATACAAAAACAATAGGGCAGAATACGTGGACAAATGGTGGAATTTAGTGAATTGGCATGATGTTGAAATGAGGTTTGAAAAAGCAGCAGATATAAAATGGCCCTCCTTTTAATAAAGTTTAGCACTCGGAGATCTCCGAGTGCTTTCGTTTTTCTACCTGTAAATAGTCATATCAAACCTTGTCCCGCATAAACTTGTACTAAACTAAAAAATTAGACAAGTAGTCAGTTAAGAAGGAGACGAGGTTAAATCTAATGAAAATGATTTTGAAGCTAGTAATTATTTCCCTCATGGTCTCTCTAATCATTGCAAACATTCCTCAAAAGGTTGATGCTTCCATTGGAGTAAGTGCAGCAAGCGCTGTGTTAGTAGAGCAGAAAACTGGACGGGTTCTCTTTGAGAAGGATGCAAACACAAAGAGAAGAATCGCAAGTATAACCAAAATTATGACAGCGATTCTTGCGATTGAATCGGGGAAAATGAATCAGACTGTTAAAGTGAGTGAACAAGCGACCCGTGCCGAAGGGTCATCGGTATATTTAAAACCAGGTGAAAAAATCAAGCTTAACGATCTTGTCTATGGATTGATGCTGAGGTCTGGAAATGACACGGCTGTAGCAATCGCTGAACATGTAGGGGGAAGTTTGGATGGCTTTGTCCATATAATGAATCAAAAGGCAAAGGAAATCGGAATGTATAATACCCATTTTGCCAATCCACATGGACTTGATGATCATGAGAATCATTATTCAACGGCATATGATATGGCCATCCTCATGCGTTATGCGATGCAAAACAAAACCTTTCAAAAAATTACAGGTACCAAGGTGCATAAAGCCCCAAATCCAACAGAAAATTGGGACAGAGAATGGAAGAACAAGAATCGCCTGCTATCAAAATATAAATATTGTACAGGAGGTAAGACAGGCTATACAAAACGTGCGAAACGAACGCTTGTCACAACTGCAACAAAAGGGGATATGGATCTAATTGCTGTAACCTTAAATGGCCCGGATGATTGGAATGACCATATATCCATGTATGAAGGAGGGTTTAAAGGATTTGATATGACGGAAGTGGTAGCAAAGGGGGAAATCGAAATTGCAAATAACAAATATTTTAAAAATCAATTGTATGTAAAAAAATCCATTGTCTACCCTGCAACAAAACATGAAATGGAATTGTTTACGATTAAATATAAATTAAATAAACCTAAATATAAATGGACGAGTACCAAAAATGAAGAAATTGTCGGTAAAGCAGCTGTTTATTTGGATGGAAAAGTTGTACAGGAAACACCAATTTATTTTAAAAGCCTTCAGGAAAAAAAGAAGAAAGGCCTGTTCGATTTTATAAAAGAAATTTTTCTTACGGTCATCGGTGTGAATGCCCATGGTTAATTATATTTGGGGGGCCTTGATGATCATCGGATTTGTTTTTGCGTTGTTCAACGGAACTATGGGGGAAGTAAACAAAGCGGTTTTTGATGGAGCGAAAGAAGCAGTTACTTTATGTATCGGCCTCATAAGTGTACTTGTTTTCTGGCTTGGAATGATGCGGATTGCCGAAGAGTCCGGACTTCTCGAGAAGCTGTCAAAGCTATTTCGCCCACTAGTAAAAATTTTGTTTCCAGATGTCCCGCATAAGCACCCGGCAATGGGGTATATCCTGTCCAATATGATATCGAATATGTTTGGATTAGGAAATGCGGCGACACCACTGGGGATCAAAGCTATGGAAGAACTAAAGAAATTAAATGGTGGAAAAAATGAAGCAAGCAGATCGATGGTTACTTTTTTGGCAATCAATACTGCCAGTATTACTATTATTCCAACAACGGTTATTGCAATTAGAATGAATTATCATTCTGCCTCACCTACCGAAATTGTTGTGCCAACCATTATTGCAACGATTCTTTCGGCATTAGGGGCAATGCTGATTGACCGTTATTTTTATTATCGCAGAATCCGTAAAGGACGTTGAAGTGATGGAGTTAATTTCCTATATTTCGCTGACTTTTATTCCTTTGTTAATTGGATTTATTTTAATATATGGTACGATTAAACGTGTGCCAACCTATGAAAGCTTTGTTGAGGGAGGCAAAGAAGGAATCAAAATCGCGGTGTCCATTATTCCTTTTCTTGTCGGAATGCTGGTTGCAATCTCAATTTTTCGTGCATCCGGTGCATTAGATGCCTTAATGGATTGGATTAGACCATTGATGAAGACGATGGGAGTGCCAGCTGAAATTGTGCCATTACTCATTATTAGACCTATTTCAGGGACGGCTGCTCTTGGGATGACGAGTGATTTAATTGCTGTTCATGGGCCAGATTCATTTATTGGACGTCTTGCATCCGTCTTACAAGGGAGTACGGATACCACCTTTTATGTTCTAACAGTTTATTTCGGTGCCGTTGGAATTAAAAAAATGGGGGATGCCCTAAAAGTAGGACTCCTCGCAGATGTAGTGGGAATCATTGTTTCAATTATTGTAGTTGCCTTTATTTTTGGAACCAACTAATTTTATAATAAAAGGCATGTTCCATTTTTGGAGCATGCCTTTTATTATTCTCTTTAAATTAATACCCGTTACTTTGAAAAGTGGAGAAATTGTGTCATAATTCATTAGGATAGAAGAGTGAATAGGCTTCCGTTGTAAATGGGAAATGGAAATATTCCTATTTGTTGGTTGGATTTCTATAGATCCGGATAAATTTTGAGGTGAAATGAATGGAAAGATTACAAAAAGTAATAGCTCGAGCGGGCATTGCTTCAAGGAGAAAATCCGAGGAGCTTATTAAAGAAGGCAGAGTAAAGGTAAACGGAAAAGTGGTTACAGAGGTTGGTGTGAAGGTTTCTCCTTCCGATAAAGTAGAGGTAAATGAAATACAGATTGAAAAAGAAGAACCTGTTTATTTTCTTTTATATAAACCAAGAGGCGTAATTTCTAGTGTCAGCGATGACAAGGGCAGAAAGGTTGTCACTGATTTTTTTTCACAGTTTAAAGAAAGAATTTTCCCTGTCGGACGCCTTGATTATGATACATCTGGTTTGTTGCTGTTAACGAATGACGGCGAATTTGCCAATTTGCTCATGCACCCAAAGAATGAAATTGACAAAGTGTATGTCGCAAAAACAAAAGGGATTCCCTTAAGAGAAAACCTAAGGAAATTGGAAAAAGGAATTCGTCTTGAGGATGGTAAAACGGCACCTGCGAAAGTCAAATTGCTTTCAGTAGATAAGAAGAAACAAACTGCTATCGTTGAGATCACGATTCATGAAGGACGAAATCGCCAAGTTAGAAGAATGTTTGACGCTATTGGAAATGAGGTTTTGAAATTAAAGCGTGAACGATATGGTTTTTTGACATTAAACGGGTTAAAAACAGGAGAGGCAAGAGAGCTGACTCCACATGAAGTAAAACAACTACGGGCTCTTGCATTGGATAAACTTAAGAAAAATTCATAAAATCGTCACAATTGCATTCTTTCGTTAACACTATGCTGGTATTGGAAAGTGCTATAATTTAAGACAACTGTGTCATGTGATTTACTGGAGGTTTTTTTATGAAGAAACGGCGATTAATGATGAGATCAATTATTTTACTTGTATTAGGTGCTGCCGTTGCCTATTCGCTGTATTCTAATCTTACAAAAGATAATAAACAAAAGGTCGTGGTTGGAGATATAGCGCCTGATTTTTCCTTGGTCGATATGCAGGGAAATAAGCACCGTCTTTCTGAATATCGTGGTCAAGGAGTGTTTTTAAATTTCTGGGGAACCTGGTGCCCTCCTTGTAAGAAAGAAATGCCCTATATCAATAATCAATACCATCAGTACAAAGACAATGGAGTACAGGTTTTGTCTGTCGATATCCAGGAGCCTGAACTCGCTGTTAATCAATTTGCGGACCGACTTAAGCTAGATTTCCCAATTATGATCGATAAAGATAAAGAAGTCATGAGTGTTTATGGTGTGGACCCGCTTCCGGCAACATTTTTAATTGATAAAGACGGAAAAGTGGTGCAATATTATACCGGCGAACTGACGGAATATAAGATTAAGGAGTTTATGGAGAAAATAAAACCATAAGAGATTATAGGGAGTTTTTTCAATGAACGATGTAAAATGTGAATGCGGGCATGTGAATCCGCATGGAACTGTATTATGTGAAGCCTGTGGTAAAGTATTGGATGAACAAGATAGTAATAATAAAGAACTTCTTGATATGCGCTATGAGGGAAGTGCCCGGCGCTCACAAACATACAGTAAAACCTTTATTGATAAAATCTGGAATTTTTTCTCGGCAGTAAAGGTCGGTGTTTGGCTGATTATCATTACATTAGTTGCTTCCATACTTGGAACCATTCTACCGCAAGAAATGTATATAAACATGCCAGCGAATGTGTATTATGAGCAGGAATATGGCTGGTTTGGTAAAGCCTATTACATGCTCGGCTTTCATGATTTGTTCGGATCTTGGTGGTATTTATTGTTAATTGCTATGATCGGTATTTCCCTTGTTATTTGCAGTCTTGACAGGGTTGTCCCTTTATATAAGGCATTAAAGGCCCAAAGAGTCACAAGACACGAAGGATTTTTAAAGCGACAACGGGTATTTGGTGTAAATGAGAACGTCGATGAAGCTGATTTTCTAACCATCAAGCAGCATTTAAAGGAAAAACGCTATCACGTTAGGGAAGAAAATGGCGATATTTTAGCAGAAAAAGGCCGTTTTTCGCGCTGGGGCCCTTATGTAAACCATGTCGGCTTAATTATCTTCTTATTGGGTGGGATGCTTCGGTTTATCCCGGGTTTTTATGTGAATGAGAACCTATGGGTAAAGGAAGGGGAAACGGCTGTCGTTCCAGAGACAGGTGAACGGTTCTATCTCCAAAACAATCAATTTATACTGCAGCATTATGACAAAGATAAAGATAAAACGTTTGAAAAAGCGATTGAGCAGGCTGGTGATGTGGTTAAGAATTACCAATCTAATGTTGTTTTATACAAACGGGTAAGTGAAAATCTTCCTGGAGAGGAGCGGAAACTAGAGAAAGTAAAGGAATATAAGGTTCGAGTCAATCACCCAATATCCTTTGATGGTTATTCAGTTTTCCAATCCTCCTATAGAAGCGAGCTAAAAGCAATGACTTTTATGCTGACGAATAAAGAAACGAATCAGACTTTTGGTGAAGTGAAAATCAATCTTGAGGATCCAAAGGCTAAATATGAGCTTGGTAACGGCTATTCAGTAAGGATTCTTAATTATTTTCCAGACTTTGAATTTGACAAGAACGGGGAGCCGTCTACGAAATCGCGTATACCTAATAATCCTGCCTTTGTTTTTGAAATGTCATCACCAGATAAAGAAAAATCGGAAACGAGTTTCGTAGCCATCAAACAAACGATTGAGCCGTTTGGCGACAATACATATAAGATGGCATTTAAAGGAATTGATACCAAAAATGTTTCTGGATTCACTGTTCGTAAAGATTCCTCTTTATGGCTGTTTATTTTGGGAGGCGTCATTTTCATGATCGGAGTCATCCAAGGTGCCTATTGGAACCATCGTCGAATTTGGGTGCAGAATAAAAATGGACAAGTGTGGGTTGCTGCCCATACAAACAAAAATTGGTATGGAATAAAAAGGGAACTTGAAACGATTCTGGAAGATACAAAGCTCGTCATCCCAGAGGATCAGCTTCAAAGCGAAAATGCGGATAAGGAGGGCGTCTAGTTGGCAACACTTAGTAGTAATTTATTATTTATTGCTTTTATTCTTTATTTAGTTGCGACCCTGTTTTATGGAGGATCAATTACATCAAAGAAGGAAATGAATGAAAAGGAAGGAACCAACAAGTGGGGGAAAATTGCCGTATTTTTAACAATTGTTGGTTTTATTTCGCAACTTGGTTATTTTATCACTAGATGGATTGCAGCTGGTCATGCTCCAGTTAGTAACATGTTTGAGTTTACGACATTTTTCGGAATGGCTCTTGTGGGTGCATTTATCGTTATTTATTTTATTTACCGAACAACTCTGCTTGGATTATTTACAATGCCAGTTGCAATCCTGGTTATTGCGTATGCGAGTATGTTTCCAAAGGAGATTACTCCTTTAATACCGGCATTACAAAGCTATTGGCTTCATATTCATGTTACCACTGCGGCAATGGGGGAAGCCATCCTCGCGATCAGCTTTGCAGCGGGTCTTATCTATCTTGTTAAGGCAATTGATCAAACCAAATCGAACAAACGAACTTTTTGGCTCGAAATGGTCATGTTTTCATTAGTAGCAGTGCTTGGGTTCGTAGTTGTCTCATCTGTTTTTTCAGGTTTTGGTTATCATGAGAAATTTAATTGGACTGATAAACATGGTAATCAGGCTGTTGCCGAATATACAATGCCTGCTATCACCGGGCCGCATGAAGGTGAACTACTGACAAAAGCTGGATTTAAGCCGCTGATTGAAATGCCTGCTTCCATTAATGCCAAAAAATTGAATACGGTTGTTTGGTCTTTCATGGCTGGACTTATTCTTTATGGTCTTATTAGATTAATCATAAGGAAACGGATTGCAGCAGCCCTCCAGCCGCTTGTAAAAAATATTAAACTCGACTTTGTTGATGAGATTAGCTATCGATCAGTATTAATCGGCTTCCCAGTATTTACGCTAGGGGCACTTATTTTTGCGATGATTTGGGCGCAAATGGCTTGGTCAAGGTTCTGGGGCTGGGATCCAAAAGAGGTTTGGGCACTTATCACATGGTTATTCTATGCCGCATTTATGCATCTACGCCTCTCCAAAGGCTGGCATGGTGAAAAATCGGCTTGGCTTGCTGTTATTGGCTTCGTTATTATTATGTTTAACTTAGTTGCTGTTAACCTGGTTATTGCAGGTCTGCACTCATACGCCGGTTAATTCCTATATAATGGAATCAATTTTATAGCCTTCACTTTAAAAAAAGTGAAGGCTTTTTTAAAACAATTAACGATTAAATCTTTTAAAAATGTCGTTGTCAAATTTTTGACACTTTTTAAAGGGGTAATTACAGTGAAAATATAGAAAAATGCAATGCCATTTTGTACAATAAACTTCATGGGGGGATTATTAATGGAAAAAGACGTGAAAATTTTAGTTGTTGATGATGAAGAAAGAATTCGCCGTTTATTAAAAATGTATTTAGAACGTGAAGAATATAGTATTGATGAAGCAGAGGATGGGAACGAAGCTTTAACAAAAGCGTTTGCAAATGATTATGATGTCATACTGCTAGACTTAATGATGCCCGGTAAGGACGGAATTGAAGTTTGTCGTGAACTAAGAGAAAAAAAGGCTACTCCCGTGATTATGCTTACTGCCAAGGGAGAGGAAATCAATCGTGTTCAGGGCTTTGAAGTCGGGACAGATGATTATATAGTAAAACCATTCAGTCCGCGGGAAGTGGTATTACGTGTAAAAGCACTGCTAAGAAGATCATCACAAACAACCTATTTGCAAACCGAAACAACAACGAAGGATGTCATTGTCTTTCCACACTTAACAATAGACAATGATGCACACAGGGTATTAGCGGATGGCAAGGAAGTAAGCTTAACACCTAAAGAGTACGAATTGCTTTATTTCTTGGCAAAGGCACCGGATAAAGTGTTTGATCGCGAACAATTACTGAAAGAGGTTTGGCATTATGAATTCTTCGGGGATTTACGGACGGTTGATACGCACGTAAAACGCCTCCGCGAAAAATTAAATAAGGTGTCTGAACAGGCAGCAAGAATGATTGTAACGGTTTGGGGAGTAGGCTACAAATTTGAGGTAGTAAATGAATGACCTTTTTACGAAGTGTTGTAGGTAAACTTTGGTTTACCATTCTTTTATTAGTATCATTTGTTCTGTTTATTTTAACGGTTATGTTCCTGGAATTTTTCCAAAACTACAACATTCATGAAACGAAAAATGACTTAACCAATACAGCTGAAAATATTGCCTATGTTTTGGAAGAACATCCAGATAAATTATCACTTGGATTAGAAATATCTTGGGAATTTGTTAATGATGTGACAAAAGTTGTTGTGGTAAAAAATGAGGATGAAGTCTATTATTCTCCAAATACAAACAAGACAATAAAATTGTCAATTCAGGATATAAAAAATGATCCAGATTTAGCAAAGATATTTCAAAATAATAAAACAGTGGAAAAGATTTCTAATCTTTCGTCGAAAAAGGGTAATAAGGATGAGAACTATTCCATAATAGGCGTTCCATTGCATTTGACCGGTGAAAAAAATGGAGCTGTATTTATTTATCAATCATTAGAAGAAATACAAGAAACATCACATTCCGCAACAAAATTTATTTTACTTGTTGCGGGCGTTGCCATTATTCTAACAACTATTTTTGCCTTCTTTCTATCTACTCGAATTACAGCTCCATTAAGAAAGATGAGAGAGGCAGCGTTTGAAGTGGCGCGAGGGAAATTTGATACGAAAGTCCCGATCCTAACTAATGATGAAATTGGGGAGCTGGCAACGGCCTTTAATCAGATGGGCAGGCAATTAAAGTTCAATATGAATGCCCTTAGCCAGGAAAAAGAGCAGCTTTCTAGTATCCTAAGCAGTATGGCTGATGGGGTTATTACTTTTAATCGGGACGGTACAATTCTCATCACGAATCCTCCAGCTGATCGGTTTCTGCAATATTGGTATTATGAAACAGGGGGATTCGGTTCCGATTCAGAATCCATTCCTTCACAGGTGATGAATCTTTTTCAACAGGCAGTAGATACGGAAAAAGAACAAATTGGTGAAATTTCACTTCAAGGCCGTCATTGGGTCATTATAGTTAGTCCGCTTTATAGCAATCAATTTATTCGTGGGGCAGTAGCCGTTCTGAGGGATATGACAGAGGAGAGACAATTGGATAAAATGAGGAAAGACTTCATTGCAAATGTTTCCCATGAACTTAGAACGCCAATTTCCATGTTACAAGGATACAGTGAAGCGATTGTCGACGATATTGCCGAATCCCAAGAAGAGAAAAAAGAAATGGCCAAGGTCATCTATGATGAATCATTACGAATGGGCCGGCTTGTAAATGAATTGCTCGATCTTGCCCGAATGGAAGCTGGGCATATTCACCTCTCCATGGAGGATGTGAACCTTGCTACTTTTATTAATCGGATTATCCATAAGTTTCAGGGATTGACAAGAGATAATGAAATCTTATTGAATGCGGAAATAGAAGAAGGAGTTTCGACGTTTTTATTTGACCCAGATCGAATTGAACAAGTTCTGACGAATTTAATTGATAATGCGATAAGACATACACCAAGTGGTGGAACGGTTACATTAACAGTAACGTCCGAAGATAAGGGGATTAGAATGGAAGTAAAAGATTCCGGATCCGGTATACCTGAAGAAGACTTACCATTCGTTTTTGAGCGCTTTTATAAGGCAGATAAAGCTCGGACCCGAGGGAGGGCCGGAACAGGATTAGGGTTAGCGATTGCGAAAAATATTATTGACGCCCATCGCGGCCGTATTTCTGTTCAGAGTAAAACGGGAATAGGAACAACGTTTTCCTTCCTGCTTCCACGAAAAAAGTAAAATAAACATATATTTTGCCGTTTGTTCTTGATTCACGAGGAACATTTAAAAGCTCATCCATAAAGGATGAGTTTTTTAGTCTAATTGAATTACTTTCCAAAAAGTCCCTTCCTTTTTTAGCAAAAAAAGCCTATATTTAATAGGGTGAAACTTTTTATACATATACATCGACTAATATTATGAACGGGGAGGGGAATTGATGGACTCCGTTTTCGATGAGCTATATCAAAAATATCATCATGACGTTTTTCAATTTCTATTTTATATGGTTAGAAACAAAGAACAGGCTGAGGATCTTGTCCAAGAAGTCTATATTCGCGTATATAAATCTTATCATCGGTTTGAAGGGAAAAGCAGTGAAAAAACATGGCTGTTTTCGATTGCTCGAAATGTTGCCATCGACTTTTTCCGTAAACAAAAGGGTTGGAAGGAAAGAATGCTTGAAAAATTTGATTGGTCGACGAATCAAGTAAAGGATGAGTATCCAATTCCTGAAGAAATTACCGTACAAAAAGAAGAAATCAAATGGATTTATAAATGTCTTGAGTTTTGCACGCTGGATCAAAGGTCTGTTATTATTTTGCGTTATTTACAGGATTTATCTATTGCAGAAACAGCCAAGGCTTTAGGGTGGACGGAGAGTAAAGTAAAAACAACACAGCACCGCTCCTTGAAGGTATTAAAGAAGCAAATGGAAATGTTTTTTGAAAAGGAGGGATTAAATAGTGAAAAAGTCAGAGTGGAGCGATAGTGAGCTCGAAAAAATATTAAGACAATTGCCCAAAATACAAGATCATCGCGATCCTCGTGACATTTACCAAAACATTTCTCTAAAAAAGCGTAAAAGGAAATCATGGCTCTTACCGGGCATGGCTGCAGCAGCTGCATTGCTTCTATATATCATCTTAGGACCAAAATTATTGGAGGGGACAAATTTTTCTTCTGATATCGCTAAAGAGGAAAAATCCTCTATAAGCAATAATAAAATGAACCTTTCTGATAAGGAATCAACAATTGCCATGAACAATGATGACGCTTCTTCGAAGAAACAGGTATATTTGGGAGCAGAACAGGCAGAGCAAATAAAAACTGAGAGCATGAAAACGGCCATTTACGAGGATGAAATTGGGAACGGAACTGTGTTCACTTATTGGGTTCCAGACCCGCAAGCACAAATACTAATTCCTATATCAACAATCGTTAATGATACTCAAGAACAAACCTGGCCTTCTCTTTACATGGAAACCATGGCAAATTTAAAAGAGGAAGAATGGGGCCTATCAAATTACTATCCCTTAAATTTGACGATGACACTGGATGAAAATAATGGTAATGTTTTGGTCGATGTACCTTCAAACCATAAGTACGGACAAGGGGCAACCAATGAAATAAATTTCTTGAATGTATTAAAAAAGGATATTTCCTCCAATAGTAAAATAAAAAAAGTAAAGTTTTCAACAAATGGTAAACCGGGGATCCAATTAGGGAATTATGGACCGTTGGAAGAAATAGATATAGTTCCTGAGAATAAACATGCAATTTTATTTTATTATCCTGAAGATAGTGATATCCCATTTCTAACACCATCTGTAGAAACTTTTAGCAATCTTAATTCTGCCTTTGAGGCAATGAAGATAGATAAACCTCAACTAGGTTTAAAAAGTTCACTTTTACCTTTGCTACCGTTAACAGATATTTCCGTTATGGACAAAACATTATTTTTATCATTTAAGGGCAATTCGAACCTAAAAGATGATCAAAAAACTATATCATCATTTGAAGCATTGCTTTTGACAGCAAAAGAATTTGGATTAGAAAAAGTAGTCGTTAAGGATTCTGCGTTACCAAACATTGGTCCATTCGATTTATCAAAAGAAAACAATGTGCCGGTAGCGCCAAATTTACGTAAAATTCAATAATTAAAAAAATCAACCCTCTCGGTTGATTTTTTTATGAATAAAATACGAAAAGACTCCAAATTATAACAAGTATGCTCATGTTACTCCCCCTCAAGCCAGTAGGTGTTCTAAACGTATACAAACCAACATATGGTGTGGAAGGGAGGACAAGTTATAGAAGGAGGAAAAAGAAAGAATGCGTGATTACCTGAAGAGGTTCTTAATCGCCATCATTATGGTGCTTTGTGTCAGTTTGTTATTTCTAGGGGGAACACATTCGGAAGCTGCGAGTGTGCAGGAACCAAAAGCAATGGATGATCACTGGATTTGGCCGGCAGATGGGGTCATTTCCGATACATATGGAACAAGGCAAGGTAACCATAAAGGAATCGATATAGCGGGAAAAATGGACACACCCATACTGGCGGTTGAGGACGGAGTGGTAGTAAAGTCCTATTATTCTAATACATATGGAAATGTGGTTTTTTTGAAACACCCAAGTAATTTTGTAACCGTTTATGCTCATTTAAACAAGCGGACAGTATTAGTTAGTCAAACGATTAAACAAGGTGATGAAATTGGGAAAATGGGGAGCACGGGGCAAGCTACTGGAACACATCTCCATTTTGAAGCCCACCAATTAGAATGGAGATATGATAAAAAATATGCAATGGATCCAGAAATGCTGCTGGGTAAAGCAGATGTGGGCACAACCGTCCAAGGCGGCATCGCCGGTATCGGTAACAATGTGTTAGCGGTAAGTTCCCACCGGCATATGGATGAAGATACATCAGGATCGAACAATGAAAAATATATCGTTAAACAAGGGGATACATTGTATTCAATTGCACAGAAACAAAACATTTCTGTAGATAGGATAAAAGCAATAAACAACCTAACGTCTGATCTTATTAAACCCAATCAAATCTTAACAGTTCCATAATTTCTAGAAACCCGCTGAACTTTGTCAGCGGGTAGTTGTAGTTACTAAAACTCACATATCAAACCTTTTACTTAACAAAAGGGTGTTTCTTTAGTATAATAAAGTTGTAATTTAATATCGATCTATCTTCGGGGCAGGGTGAAATTCCCGATCGGCGGTATTAGAGCATAGCTCTTGAGCCCGCGAGCCTTTTTTGGCAGGATTTGGTGCGATTCCAAAGCCGACAGTATAGTCTGGATGGGAGAAGATGGAGGTTCTGCAGACGTTCAAAAATTGCTGATGCATCGAACGTTTATTAAGCGTGCCTTTGTAAACTCCCTCAAGGAAATATTCTTGGGGGTTTTTTGTTACATTGGTATTTAATTGTTGCTGAACCTCTCTTCCTAACGTGATGGATCAAAAAGGAGAGAGGAAGATGACGAAAATGAAGAACTCGAAAGTAAAGGTTATGGTGACAATTGGAATGCTTAGTAGTATCGCATATCTTTTAATGCTATTAAATTTTCCATTGCCACCTTTCCAAAATTTTTTATTAATCGATTTTAGCGACATTCCAGCGTTGATTGCAGCTTTAATCTTTGGACCAATTGCAGGAATTTTAGTTGAGTTTTTCAAAAATGTTCTAAATTATATTGCGACAGGTAGTCAAACAGGGATTCCAGTAGGTCATATTGCTAATTTTCTGGCGGGCATTCTGTTTATCTTACCGACTTATTATTTATACAAGAAAATAAAGACGAGAAAAGGCATGACATTTGCTTTAATACTCGGCACATTTACGATGGCGGTTATGATGAGTGTATTAAATTATTTTTTTATACTCCCTGCCTATACAGCACTGTTGAATTATCCTGACCTGCGTAACTATGTGGTACCTGGAATTCTTCCATTTAATATCCTAAAAGGTGTTATCATGTCTTTTGTCTTTATGTTACTATTCACTCGTATGCAGGCGTGGATTAATAAATTCTCAATGATAAAAAACGCATAATAGCAAAAAAAGCAAGCAGGTTTTAAATCCCTGCTTGCTTTTGATTTTTAAATAAGAATTGTACTTTGGGAAATGTCCAGCTCCAGCCCCTGTTCAAGGTGCTTGCGCTTTTCTTATTAGAAACCCCCCGCCTAAGGAAGACGGGGGTTAGTAGCTTAAGAATATTTTTTTGACAAAATATTATTCGAATTTAGTTGGATTGCCATCAAATGCTTCGTCAGCAACTTTAATGGAATCGGTAGGACAGCCCTCAAAAGCATCCATCATATCATCGATTAATACATCTGGAATTTCAACGATCCCTTCATTATCGTCAAGAGTTACAAATGCAATCCCTTCATCATCGTAATCATAAATATCTGGTGCCGCTGCGCCACATGCACCACATGCGATGCAAGTTTCCTTATCAACAATTGTGTACTTTGCCATGAAAAAAACCTCCCAGTAAAATAAAAAAAATTATTCAAACTCGTATCCCATAATAAAATGGAAACGCATTACTCATATCTATTGTAAAACTGTATGGGCAACTTTTCAATAGAAAAATGCTTTTAAAACATGGGATAGTTTCGTTCAAATTCATAAACTTATGCATTTTAAGACAACAACTCTCTTCATTTCATGTTAAAATAATAATAGAAAAAATGGAGAATTTGTCGATAAAATGTAGAAATAGTGGTGGGTCAAAAATGCTTCAATTAGAAGCCATCATTTTATATTGTTTAAAACAATTAAATAGTGAACGGACCATTTATTCTATTTATCACCTTTTAAATGGAAAAAAGTCATCGCAAACCATCCAAGATGCACATTTATTTTCGTTGAAGAAGTTTTTTGGGATTTATGAAACTTTAACTAGAGAATCCTTTGATGAAATCATTCAATCAATGATTAAAAAAGGGTGGATTGACCATTCGGGAGAACAACATTATCTTTTAACATATTCAGGTATTTCAATTTTAGAAATCAATCCAATTCCAAGCTGTTTAAATGGTTGGAGTTATCATCCTTATACTTCCTTGTTTTGGGAGAGATTATCGTTACTTATTCAAGTTACCTCGAACCTTGTTTATAG